>WNFD01002021.1_pt1 | contig 35035 bp, 33 predicted proteins | sample 5400491 | NCBI WGS metagenome assembly WNFD01 (sample SAMN13153343, study PRJNA577476) | soil metagenome | isolation source: 120 cm saprolite under Douglas fir tree site 2 hole 2 replicate 2 | place: USA:California | collected 2015-04-18 | reverse complement strand
GCCGGTCTCGAGGACGAGAGGCCTTCCGCCCCACGTCAACTCCTTACGATAAGCTTGGAACATTCGTGATCATCCTCTTCGAAGGAATGTCGGGCGGCGGCGCAGCTTCGCCGGCCAGCGGTCGCGCTAGGGGCGACCACGGCAACCCCTCGGGCTCGCCCGGTCGATATAGGCACGCAACGACCCCATCGACGCCGGATCAGAACGGCGCCAAGGGTTGTCGATCGCACGCAGGGTATCAACAAAGTGTCAGCGACGCAGCCCGAGGCGTCCGATCAACGTCTCGTAGCGCGTTGCGCTCGACCGCTTAAGATAATCCAGCAAGCGGCGCCGCTGGCCGACCATGACGAGCAGTCCACGCCGCGAATGGAAGTCCTTCTTATGGGCGGTCAAGTGGTCGCTGAGATTGCGGATGCGCTCACTCAGGACGGCGACTTGTATCTCCGGTGACCCGGTATCGCCCTCCTTCGTGCCATACTCGGTGATGAGCGAATGCTTGCGCTCGGCGGTGATCGACACCGAATTAACTCCCTCAGCGATTGATGACCCGCGCCGGTCGAAGACCGCCGTTTTCGATCCTGGCCAGAGCGACCACCGCTTGGGCGTGCCAAGCGGCGACGACCGAGCCCTCGTCGAGGCAGTCCAGCTGAGCCCGCACGACAACATCCTGCGGCGTCACCCGCTGGCCGCGGCGCAATCGGACAGCTTCATCTGCCGTCAAGGCCAGGCCCGGGATGTTGTCCAGTGCAGTCTCAATTGGAAGCAGATACCCCGACGCCGCCAGACTATGCCGACGCTCTGCTACGGAATCCAGCGAAATCGCCTGCGCTTCGCTGAAAGATCCGACCGAAAGACGACGCAGTTCGACAACGTGGCCAAGCGTTCCGAGCGCGATAGCGAGATCACGCGCGAGGGCACGGATGTATGTCCCCTTGCCGACGAGTGCCTCGCAATCGGCATGGTCGCGATCGGGCACGGCAATCAACCGCAACGCGGCAATCTGCACCAGCCGGCGGGGCAGAGTCGGCGGTGTAGCGGCCCGGGCAAGGGCATAGGCGCGCCGCCCGCCGACTTTGATCGCCGAATACACCGGTGGCGACTGCAGGATGGTGCCGGTGAAGCGGGGCAGGATCGCCTCGATCTCCTCGCGGCTCGGCCGCGATGAGGATTCGCCGACAATCGTGCCCTCGCGGTCGTCGGTATCGCGGGCGACACCCCAGCAGACGCGGAAGCGATAGCATTTTCGGCTGCTCATCGCATAAGCGACAATCTTGGTTGCCTCGCCGAGCGCCAGTGGCAAAACGCCGGTTGCCAACGGGTCGAGCGTGCCTGCATGCCCGACTTTGGTTCCGGTAAGCCGACGGATCCGTTGGACGACCTGATTTGAGCTGAGCCTCGGCGGCTTGTCGATGACCAGCCAACCGTCTAGGGCGCGATCAGCCAGCATCGCCGTCATTCTTGGTTCGGGCGTTCGGGTGATCGAGGTCGCGCTCCACTTCGGGCCGCGCGAGCAGGGCGGCAATCCGCTCGGCTTGAGCAAAGGCACCGTCCAGCACGAATACCAGATTGGGCGCGTAACGCAACGGAACCTCACGAGCGACTAGCCGCCTTAAGAAGGCCGAGCTGCGTTTCAGCCCGGCAACGATCTCCGTTGCGTTCGCGCCGCCCAGCGGCATCACGAACGCAGTCGCGTTGCGCAAATCAGGGCTGATTCTCACCTCGGTAACGGCTACGCTGGCGTCCCGGAGCGCCGGGTCGCGGCATTCGCCCTGCCTGAAAATTTTCGCCAGCGTGTGCCGCAACTCTTCCGCGACCCTAAGCTGCCGTTGGCTGAAGCTGCGCTCGAACTCCATCCCGCTCGCAGCTTGTCCCGGGCTATATCGTTTTCTGACCACGAGCCGAACGTGCTATAGCGCCCGCGCTACTTCTTCCACCTCAAAACACTCGATGATATCGCCGGTCTGGATATCCTGGTAGTTCTCGAAGGCCATGCCGCACTCGTACCCCTGATTGACCTCGCGTACCTCATCCTTGAAGCGCTTCAAGGTCCGGAGCGTACCTTCGTGAACGACAACGTTGTCGCGCAGCAGGCGCACCCTGGCGCCGCGACGGACGGCGCCCTCTGTCACCATGCAACCGGCGACCTTGCCGACTTTGGTGATATTGAAAACATCGCGGATCGAAGCATTGCCAAGGAAGCGCTCTCGTAGGGTGGGAGCGAGCAGGCCCGATAGGGCGCCTCGCATGTCCTCGATCAAGTCGTAAATGATCGAGTAATAACGGACCTCGACACCATCGCGCCGCGCGAGATCACGCGCTTGCGGGTTGGCGCGTACATTAAAGCCAATGATGAACGCCGCCGAAGCTTTGGCTAGAATGACATCGCTCTCATTGATCCCTCCGACGGCCGCGTGCAGCACGCGCACCGACACCTCATCGGTCGAGAGCTTCTCTATCGAGCCGACGATCGCCTCAAGCGAACCCTGAACATCCGACTTGACGATAACCGGCAGCTCCTTGGCGACCCCGGCAGCGATCTGCGAAAACATCTGTTCGAGCGTGCCGCGTGCTCCCGACGCCGCATTTGCGTCACGCCGTCGGCGCTGACGAAAGTCGCCGATGTCGCGAGCGCGGCTCTCGTTCTCGGCGACTACGAAATCGTCGCCCGCGAGCGGTGTCCCGTTCAGGCCGAGCACCTCGATCGGCGTCGATGGCCCTGCCTCTCGCTGGTTCTGGCCTCGATCATCGATGAGAGCACGCACTCGGCCCCATTCGCTGCCGGCGACAAAGATGTCGCCCACCCGCAGCGTGCCGCGCTGAATGAGCACCGTTGCGACGGCGCCGCGCCCGCGCTCCAGCCTCGCCTCCAGGACGACGCCTTCCGCGGGGCGGTTCGGGTTCGCCAGCAGATCGAGCAGCTCGGCTTGCAGTAGTATTGCTTCCTCGAGCTTGTCGAGATTGGTCTTCTTCAGAGCCGAGACCTCGATGTCGAGCACCTCGCCCCCGAGCTCTTCGACGACGATTTCGTGTTGCAGCAGTTCCTGACGGACACGCTCGGGTCTCGCGTCAGGCCTGTCGATCTTGTTGATCGCGACGATAATCGGAACCTGCGCCGCTTTGGCGTGACGGATCGCCTCGACCGTCTGCTCCATGACGCCGTCATCGGCCGCCACGACCAGAACCACTATGTCGGTGACATTGGCGCCACGCGCGCGCATCGCGGTGAACGCCTGATGGCCTGGCGTATCGATAAAGGTGATCTGCCTGCCGCTTTTTAGGCTGACGCGATAGGCACCGATGTGCTGCGTAATCCCGCCGGCTTCGCCACCGGCGACATCAGTCTCGCGCAACGCGTCGAGAAGCGATGTCTTGCCGTGGTCGACATGCCCCATGACGGTGACGACGGGAGCCCGCGGTTCGAGCGTCTCGGGAACATCCTCCTCGCCGCGGAGTCCCATTTCGACGTCGGCCTCGGAGACGCGCCGCAAGCGGTGCCCGAACTCCCCTACGACGAGTTCGGCGGTATCAGCGTCGATAATTTGATTGATTGTCGTCATTACCCCCATGCGCATCAGCGCCTTGATCACGTCAGCGCTGCGCTCGGCCATGCGATTTGCCAGCTCCTGGACGGTAATCGTCTCGGGGACGATGACTTCGCGCACGACTTTGATCTGCTCCTGTTCGCCCTGATGAAGCCGCTGACGTTCGCGCTCCCTGGCCCGGCGGACCGAGGCCAAGCTGCGCATCCGCTCTCCTTCGTCGTCGGCGAGCGCGCGCGTGACAGTGATCTTTCCGGTCCGGCGGCGCGTATCTTCACGACGAGCCGGCGCCACCGGCTTCTTAGCCTCTGGGCGAACCCCGCGCCGCGTCGCGGTCCCGGGCTCTTCTTCCTCTTCCTCGAGCGGAACGCTGACCTTGCCCGCTGCGGCGAGCGCGGCGACTTTCGCCGCGGCCGCCTTGCCGGCCCGTTCGGCGACCTCCCGCCGCGATTCTTCGTCTTTGCGCCGTTGCGCCTCCTCCTCGGATCGCTTGCGCGCTTCCTCTTCGGCGCGACGGCGCCCCTCCTCCTCGTCGGCCTTTCGACGCGCTTCCTCCTCCATCCGACGGCGCGCCTCCGCGACCGCCTGTTCTTCCTGTTGACGGCGCCGGTCCGCTTCAGCGAGAGCGGCACGCCGCCGCACTTCCTCGTCGGCCTTGCGCGCGTCATGCACGGCCCGGACCCGACCCGCCTTTTCTTCCGCGGTCAACGCGCGGGGTACCGCCACCGGCCGGCGCGCTGGTTCCACCGCGGCTGGTCGCGCCGGCGACTGATCGCGCGCCACCGCCGGCGAGGCTTCAGCACGACCGGGCTCGGGAGTCGGACCGACCGTACGTTTCTTGCGGACCTCGACGGTGACAGTTTTTGAACGGCCGTGGGAGAAGCTCTGGCGCACCTGCCCCGTCTCCACGCTTTTGCGGAGCTCCAGCCTCCCACCACCGGTGCGGGCGAGGGTCAGCGGCCGCTTCTGCTCTTGCTCATTCGCGTTGGTCATCTCGATCAAACACCACCATCTCTTGAGCCGACCCGACCGAAGCGGGCTCCGTTGCGCGATCAATCAACGCTCCCGGCCTAAAGCCGGCAATCTTTTCTGCAACGCTGAGCAGCCGGCTGCTCAGCGCGCCGTCCCCGATTGCTGTGTTTACCACATGATCGCGGCCAAAAATTGCACCCATCTCTGCCGCGGTCAGCACGATCGCCACCGGCATGTCGCGCCCGAATGCGCGCATCTTTCGGCGTCCGCCTTCCGCCCCATCGAGTGCGAGGAGGAGAATTCCGGCTTTTTTGGTACGCACAGCTTCGCGGACCTTTTCGACCCCGGCAACCGCGAGACCAGCTCGGCGGGCGAGACCGATCAGGTCGCAGCACCGTTGCACCAGTAAAGCCTCGACGCGATCCGCAAGCCCCACCGGGGTCACCACCGGTCGATGCGCCAAGCGCGCGAAGAGCCGTCGCGCCACAGCGCCCTCGAGGACTTCCCGGCGCGGGGTCAGCCACAGACCACGCCCGGGGAGCCGAGAAGCCACATCAGGGACCAGCTCACCGCTCGGATCCACGACAAAGCGCAGCAGCCTCGATCGGTCGCTAATCTCGCCCGTCGCGATGCAGCGACGCTGGGGTCCGACCGTGCGCCCTCCTGCGTTATGCCGAACCGTACTGATCCTATCGCGAGCACTCGTGACGTCTACTCCTGTGCAGGCGGTGTGGATTGTTCGACTTCATCGTCCGCGTACCAGTGCGCTCGCGCTCGCATGATCAGCGCATTTGCCTCCTCGAGGCTGAGATTGACACCGCTCTTGTCGGAGGCGGCGAGCAGCTCCAGGAGCTCGTCCCCGGCGAGGTCCGCAAAATCATCGAGGGTCATGACCTTGTTCTCGCCCAGCACGACCAGCATGCCGGGCGTCAACCCCTCGAGCGCCGCGAGATCATCGCTAACGCCGAGTTCGCGGCGCCGCTCCTCATATTCGCGATCGCGCCGTTCCAACGAGTTGCGCGCCCGTTCCTGCAGCTCTTCGGCCACATCGGCGTCGAAACCTTCGATATCGGCGAGGTCCTCCAAGGGCACATACGCCACCTCCTCAAGAGAGGTGAAGCCTTCGGTTACCAGCAGGTGGGCAATCACCTCGTCGATGTCGAGGGCGTCTATGAACATCTGGCTGCGGCTGCGCAACTCCTCGGTTCGCCGCTCTGACTCCTCGGCCTCGGTCAGAATGTCGATATCCCAGCCGGTAAGTTGCGACGCAAGCCGAACATTCTGGCCGCGTCGTCCAATTGCTAGGCTCAGTTGATCGTCGGGAACGACGACTTCGACCCGCCTCTGTTCCTCGTCCATTACGACTTTGGCTACCTCGGCCGGAGCGAGCGCATTGACGACGAACGTCGCCGGATCCGCCGACCAAGGGACGATGTCGATTTTTTCGCCCTGCAGCTCGCCCACGACCGCCTGAACACGGCTTCCGCGCATTCCGACGCAGGCGCCGACCGGATCAATGCCGCTGTCGCGCGAGATCACCGCGATCTTGGCGCGGCTGCCCGGATCGCGAGCAACCGCTTTGATCTCGATGATGCCATCATAGATCTCCGGCACCTCCTGAGCGAACAGTTTTGCCATGAACTGCGGATGGGTGCGCGATAGGAAGATCTGCGGGCCCCGTGGTTCCTGGCGCACATCATAAATGTACGCGCGGACCCGCTCGCCCTGGCGGAAGCTTTCGCGTGGCAACAACTCGTCGCGGCGCAGCATTGCTTCGGCGCGACCGAGGTCGACGACAATGTTGCCGAACTCGACGCGCTTGACGAGCCCATTCACGATCTCGCTAACGCGATCCCTAAACTCGAGGAATTGCCGCTGACGCTCGGCGTCGCGCACCTTCTGCACAATAACTTGTTTGGCCGTCTGCGCCGCAATCCGGCCAAAATCGATCGGCGGCAGCGGGTCGGTAATGAAGTCACCGATCTCAGCTTCTGGGTTCAGTCGCTGAGCTTCCACGAGCCCGATTTGGGTCGCCTCGTTTTCGATCGCCTCCGCCACCTCGCGGAAGCGAAGCAGCCGGATCTCGCCATTCCGACGGTCGATCTCGGCGCGAATATCATATTCCTGGCCGTATTTGGAGCGGCCCGCTTTCTGGATTGCCTGTTCCATCGCCTCCAGCACCTCATCACGATCGATGCCTTTGTCGCGCGCGACGGTATCGGCGACCTGCAGCAGTTCTGGACGAGCGTATGTGACAATGGTGTCCATGATGTTCTCGGATTGGTGCCTTAGTGAGGTCGGCTCTGGGTCGCGGACCGTGGCGGGAACGGTTTCACGCTCTTGTGCTGCGACAGAGCGATCAGATCGTCGGTTAGAACAAGCTTCGCCCGCGCCACGGTATCGAGCGGCAATCGGGCCTCGCCTGCTTCGGTGAGAAGCCGAACGGCACCTTCCAAGGTTCCGAGCAAGCGCCCGCGGAACCGCCGGCGTCCGTCGACCGGTGCCGCAAGTTCGATCTTGGCTTCGCAGCCGCTGAACCGATCATAATCCTCCTTGCGGACCAACGGGCGGTCAATCCCTGGAGAGCTGATCTCCAGCGTATACCCACCGGCGATCGGGTCGGCTACATCGAGCATGGAGGAGACGGAATGGCTGATCTGTGTGCAATCATCGAGCGTAATCGGCAAATCGTCGAGGCGCTCGGCCATGACCTGCAGCGTCGCCCGGCGGCCACTTGTCATGACCACCCGAACGAGGCGATAGCCCATCGCAGCGAGCGACGGCTCGATCATCTGCGCGATGCTGTTGGTGTCCACCAAAAACCCCGGACCTCAGCGAAAAGGTTTGCAAGACGCGAACAGCTGATTTCTTTGACGAAGGCCAACGGGCGCGTCGCCTCCCAAAAGCAGCCGCTCGACAACAAAAAATGGGCCGCCAGCCCACCGCACGCAACGCCTCGCAAGGCGTACTCATGAGATTGCCAATAAATATAGAGGACATCTCCACGCGGCAAGGATGTTGTGGTCAGATCCGGAACTCCCGCCGAAATCGGAGAAAAATGGGCAAACGCCCGGCGGCTCCCGCCTTTTCCTCGTAGCGCGTCAGCGGCCAGTCCGCCGGCCGTTCGCACCAGTCGCGGGGACGCCGAGCGGGCCATGTGAAAGCCGGATGATCGGTAATTCGCTCAAGCATCCATGCGAGAAGATTTCGATCGTCGGTCGCAAGACGAAGTTCGCCGCCATCCGTCATGACCCCCGCCAATGTGTCGAGCGTTTCGCGGGAAACAAGGCGGCGCCCCTCATGGCGCCGCTTTGGCCAAGGGTCGGGAAACAGGACGAAGACACGTTCGATTGACGCCTTAGGGAGCGCCGCGATCAACAGCCGCGCGTCGTCGGTGAAGACCCGGATGTTTTCGATGCGCCGGCGCTTGATGTGCGCCAGCAGTTTTACGATCCCGTTTTCGAATACTTCGCAACCGATGAAGCGGATCTCGGGATAATGTTCGGCCTGGACGGCGAGGTGCTCGCCCCCACCGAACCCGATCTCGAGCCAAATCGACCGGTCCCCGGTGCCGAACACGCCACGGCAATCCAGCTGGCCCGACACCGGGATCGTCAGCGCGAACTGCGGCAGGAAATCGCGGATCAGGACCTTTTGTCCCGGGCGAAGCGCCCGCCCACGGCGGCGACCGAAGACCAGCGGATGCCGCGCCGCCGCAATTGCCGAAATGTCAGAAAGCGCGCCGCAGCTCCTCAACGAGGTCCAGCCTCTCCCAAGAGAAGCTGCCGTCGGGCTCGGGCAACCGACCGAAATGGCCATAGGCCGCCGTCCGCGCGTAGATCGGCTTGTTCAGGCCGAGATGTGTGCGGATGCCCCGCGGCGACAGATCCATTACTTCCTGCAGCACCGCAGCCAGCCGCTGCTCATCGACCGCTCCACCGGTGTCAACATAAAACGACAGTGGCTTGGCAACCCCAATCGCATACGCCACCTGAATCGTGCAACGCGCGGCAAGTCCGGCGCCGACGACGTTCTTCGCCAGATAGCGCGCAGCATAAGCCGCCGATCGGTCGACCTTAGTCGGGTCCTTGCCCGAAAACGCGCCCCCGCCGTGCGGTGCCGCGCCGCCATAGGTGTCGACGATGATCTTGCGACCGGTCACGCCAGCGTCACCGTGCGGACCGCCGATCACGAAACGGCCGGTCGGGTTGACGAGAAAATGCTCTTCGTCGCACATCCAGCCTTCGGGCAGGACGGCGAGCACATAAGGCCGCACGATTTCGTGCACCTCATCACGCTCGATCCGGTCGGAATGCTGGATCGAGACGACGATCTTGGTCGCCCTTACCGGCCTTCCGTCGACGTACTGCAACGTCACCTGGCTCTTCGAATCAGGGCCCAGCAAGGGCGTGTCCCCCGCATGCCGCGCCTCGGAGAGGGAGCGCAGAATCGCGTGCGCGTAAAAGATCGGCGCCGGCATCAGTTCGACCGTCTCGCCGCAAGCGTAGCCGAACATCATGCCCTGGTCGCCGGCACCTTCATCCTTATTGCCCGACGCATCGACGCCCTGCGCAATGTCGGTCGATTGGCCATGAATGAAGCACTCGATCGCCGCGTGCTGCCAGTGGAAATTTTCCTGTTCGTACCCGATCTCGCGGATGGCGCGCCGTGTCGCCTCGACCAGCTTTTCGTTGGTAATCGAAGCCGGGCCGCGAACTTCCCCTGCTAGCACCACGCGGTTAGTCGTAACCAGCGTCTCTACGCCGCAGCGCGCCTGGGGCTCTACCGCAAGAAAGGTGTCGACGATCGCATCGGAGATGCGATCGCAAATTTTGTCGGGATGGCCTTCCGACACCGATTCGCTCGTGAATACAAAATCGCGGCTGGCCAAGTGTTTGCCCTTCCTCAACAGCTTCAGGTAATCAACGATTGCGGCGACGGTGATGCAGCCGCAGAGGCGGCCGTCGAGCCCGATTCCACCGTACCGCCCACCCTCGATCGGTGCCTGGGCCCTTGCACGAGCTCGCTATTTTACCTCCGGCCGTTCGGTTCCGACCGCCAGTGCCCTGGCGAGTTCAAACAAACGACGGCGCAAGGCCGGATCGTCGATCCGGTAATAGGCGCTGACCAGTTCGACCGTCTCGCGCCGGCGCAGCGGATCGGCATCGAAGGCTTCGGCAGCGGGCTCGGCGAAGCCTGCGGGGATCGCCGGCGCTCGCACCGGATCCATGTCGTCGAAGAAAAATGACACCGGGACGTCCAGAACGCGGCTCAGATCATGCAGGCGGCTGGCTCCGATGCGGTTGGCGCCTCGCTCGTATTTCTGGACCTGCTGAAAGGTCAAGCCGATGGCCTCCCCGAGCTTTTCCTGGCTGAGGCCGAGCATGTTCCGGCGCAGCCGCACGCGCGAGCCGACGTGGATATCGATCGGGTTCGGCTTATCGCCCTTTCGGCGGCCCGGCCGTCGGGTCTGTTGGTGCATCACCATCTTTGGTCGATTGCCCTCGCAAAGGCAGGCGGAATGATGCGACAGATTACACGATCGTACGGGATGAACAACCCAGCTCTACAGAAAATAAGTACTACCCGCGGCGCGCAAGTACCGGGGCGCGGGTCGCCGAAGGCGATCTCGGCAGGGGCCGTCAGCGGAGCCGGAATGCGATCGGGAACGCACCGAGCAGAAAGAGTGAAACCAGAGTCCAGTCGCCGGCGCGGGCGTAGAGCGTGCGACCGCCTGAGGCCGGCAGCATGACATCGGCATAGCCGATCGTGTCGAGGTTGATGCGGACGCGAATCCGCCCCGCAGAGTCGATCACCGCGCTTATCCCGTTGTTGGCGACGCGGATCATAGGCAACCCTTCCTCGACGCTGCGGGTTCGGGTGCTTGCGAGATGTTGAAACGGACCGGAGGTGTGCCCGTACCATGCGTCGTTGGTTACGTTCAGAATCCAAGCTGGGCGCTCGGCTTCGTCGACGGTCATCCCCGGAAAAATGGCCTCATAGCAAATCAGCGCGGCAAAAGGTGGAAGGCCAGGCAACCGGATCGTGCGGGGACCCGGGCCGGCGCTCAGATCGATGCTGCCGGCGGTGATTTTTTTGAAGGGGAGAACATCCCGCATCGGAATGTATTCGCCGAACGGAACGAGATGCGCCTTGTCATAATGAGCGACGACATCATTGTCAGCGTTCAACACCTCTATGCTATTCCAGATCCGCAACACCGGGTCCGGTGGCGGATTTGCTCGCAACGCGCCGGTGATAACATAGCCCCGTTCCGGCGCGATGGCGGCGATCTCCCGGCGATGGGCCACATCGCGTTCGAGGAGAAAAGGCGTGGCCGCCTCAGGCCAAACAACTGCGGTGATCGGATGGGATGCCGGCGCAGCACTCAGATTGAGGAGCCGGCGGAAATTCGCTTCGGCTGCCCCGGACTCCCATTTCGTGGTCTGGGAAATTGAGGGCTGAACGAGGCGCAGCCAGATCCCGGTGTCGGCGGTTGGCGACATTGCCAGCCGAACAGCTCCGCAGACGCCGGGCACGACGATCAAGAGTATCGCCGCGATGGCCGGAGCCCAGCGCCCATCTGAGAAAGTCGGCGGTTGGGGTGACGCCCCGAGCAGCGCTGGCAGCGAGGCGGCAAGGACCGTCACGAAGCTTAACCCGTATATGCCGACCCAGGCGACGCTCTGCAGCATCGCAATCGCACCCGGAAAGCCGCCGGACCATGTGGAACCGATCAAGTTCCAGGGGAGTCCCGTAAATGCATGACCGCGCACCCATTCGGCCGCGGTCCACGCGATCGCAAATAGAAAAATCCGGGCGGTTCCCGGTAATCGCAGATGATTGGCGGCTAGATTGAGGGCAAGCAGCGCCAAGCCGATATAGAGAGCGAACGCTGCCGGTAGCCCCACCGCCGCAATCGGCACGAGCCACCAGAACGTGGCGATGTCAACGAACAGCGCAGCCGCGATCCAATAGAGCCCGGCGAGAAAGAAGCCAAAACCAAAAACATAGCCCAAGCCAAAAGAAGTGCCTGGACCAGCGCTGCCTTCCTCTAGCCACAGGAGCCCGACAAAGGCGACGAGGAGCAGTGGGGTCAAATCCGCCGGTGGGAGTGCGGCCGCCGCGCCCACGCCCAGCAGAAAGGCCAGCCCGTAGCGCCGCCATCCGGACAATGCAGCGAGTTCGTAGGCCAGACGGCAGAGCGGCGCCCGGATCGAAGAACCGGACCGAACGCGAAGGATTGCGACCTCAGGCACCTGTGGGGTCTCTGCCGGCCGCTGTGTCCGGCGGGCAGCGTACGCGCAGACGTTTGATTTTGCGGGGATCGGCATCGAGCACCTCGAACTCGATCCCCGACGGGTGCGCGATTACCTCGCCGCGTTTTGGTACGCGACCAGCTAGGCCTGAAACCAGCCCGCCGAGCGTGTCGACTTCTTCCTGCTCTCCGTTCGAGCGCAACTGGATACCCTGATGCTCTTCCAGCACTTCAATCGGAGTGCGTGCGTCGGCGATAAGTGTGCCGTCCGCGCGCTCGGCTAGGCGCGGCCCGTCGGCTACGTCATGTTCGTCCTCGATCTCGCCGACAATCTCCTCGATCAGATCTTCGATTGTTACTAGTCCGTCGATCCCGCCGAACTCGTCGACCACCATCGCGATGTGCGTGCGCGCCTGGCGCATCTGGACGAGAAGGTCAAGGATCGGCACCGAAGGTGCGACGAACAATACCTTCCGCAGCATCAGTGACAATTTTATCGTTCGCCGCTCCGTGGCTGGGCCCAACAGATCCTTGACGTGGACGAACCCGATCACGTTGTCGAGCGTTTCGCGATAAACTGGCACCCGTGAATGGCCCTGTTCGACCATAAATTTGACGACCTCGGGGAAGGAGGTCTCGACGTCGAGGGCAATGATGTCGACGCGCGGCACCATCACATCGTCAGCGGTCCGATCGTGGACCTTGAGAATGTTGCCGATCAGAACGCGCTCCTGCGCGCTGAGTAGATGAGGGCCGTCGGCAGACGGTTCCTCGATCATTTCGTCGATGGTCTCGCGCAAGCTATCGCCGTTGCGCGGACGCCGGATCAGCCTCAGGAAGGCCCAAAGTCGCGCAAAGGTCCGTTCGTGCTCGGGCTGCTCGCCGACTTCGGGCGGCGGGGAATCGCTCATTGGCAAACAGATGGAGGCACGAGTGGCCGCGCAGAGTCGCGATAGGGATCCGGGACCCCCAGCCTGGCCAGTATCAACGTCTCCATGGGCTCCATTATGGACGCCTCATCTGCCGTCCGGTGGTCGCAGCCGAGCAGATGAAGGACGCCATGCACGATCAGATGTCGGAGGTGGTCGGGGAACGGCTTACCCTGCTCGGCCGTTTCGCGGGCCACCGTCTCGAAAGCGAGCACAATGTCCCCGAGCAGAAGCGGCGCGCCGGGCGGGGCGCACGTTCCCGGCTCCCAGGCCGGAAACGCGAGCACATTGGTCGGCAAGTCTCGCCCCCGGAAGCGGCTATTAAGACGCTGCTGCTCGGCATCGTCGGTGAGCGTGATGCCAAGTTCGACCCGCGCCGGTGGTACGAGCCCAGTCGCCGGGATGCCGACCGCCAAAGCGATCCGGGCGGCGTCACGAGCCAGCCGTTCGGCTTCCGGACAAGCTCGCCTCCAGCCGATGTAGGGTGAGGCGACAGCAATCGTCGCGGCGGATTTCATCACGGCTCGCCGGTGCGTACCACCCGCTCTCGTGCTTCGTAGGCGCGCACAATCCGCGCAACGAGATCATGGCGGACGACATCCTCGTCGGTGAACCGCACCGTGGCGATACCGTCGACGTGCTTAAGAGTCTCGAGCGCCTCGGTCAGCCCTGAACGGACACCGGCGGGCAGATCCACTTGGGTCGGATCGCCGGTCACCACCATGCGCGAGGCCTCGCCAAGCCTCGTGAGGAACATTTTCATCTGTACCGGTGTCGTATTCTGCGCCTCGTCGAGGATTACAAATGCGTGCGACAGCGTGCGTCCACGCATAAAGGCGATTGGCGCAACTTCGATCTCGCCACTGCCGAGCCGCTTCGCGAGTTGATCGGCCGGGAGCATGTCGTTGAGCGCGTCGAAGATCGGCCTCAGATAGGGATCGACCTTGTCACGGAGATCACCCGGAAGAAACCCAAGCCGCTCGCCGGCTTCGACGGCGGGCCGCGAGAGGATGATGCGCTCGACGCGCCCGGTCATCAACAGGTCGACGGCTGCGGCAACGGCAAGGTAAGTCTTGCCGGTGCCGGCAGGTCCGAGCCCAAACACGAGCTCATTCTCGCCCAGCGCTCTGATATACAGGCTTTGGCCCGGCGAACGCGCCACGATACGCCTTTTGCGGGTGCGGAATGCCGCATCCTCTTGCCACAGATTGGGACCCTTGTCCGCAAGTTCGGCCGAGGCGAGCCGAATCGCTGCCTCGACCGCGGGGAGATCGACTTCCTGGCCGCGCTTGAGACGGTAATAGAGTTTCGATAAGGCAAGGTGAGCCGCCCCCGTCGCCGACGGCGAGCCCGAGATCGCCAACCGGTTGCCCCGGGTAACGACCGAGACGCCGAGCTGACGCTCGATCCGATCAAGGTGCTGATCGCGTTCGCCGTAGAGCAAGGGGAGCAACAGGTTGTCGTCGAATTCCAGCTGTGCGCGCCCTTCAACCAGTTCGACGGCGAGTGTCTCGGAGGCGAGCGCCGTCATGCCGCCCCCGCCTCAGCGAGCGAACCGGAGAGGCTATTGGCGGTTGCACAGGAGATCAGCACCGGGACGATCTCGCCGATTTTTTCCTCGGCTGCTGCGACATGAACGCTTTGGAGGTAGGGGCTGCGTCCGACGATCTGCCCGTCGTGTCGGCCCGGCTTTTCCAAAAGCACCATCAGAACTTGTCCGACGCAGGCGTCGTTGAAGCTGCGCTGTTGCCGGCTCAGCTGCTGCTGCAGGGCAGCGAGACGATCGGATTTCACTTGCTCCGGAACCTGGCCGGTGGCCGATGCCGCGGGCGTACCGGGCCGCCGGGAATATTTGAACGAGTACGCCTGGGCAAAGCCAATTTCGTCAACGAGATCGAGCGTAGCCTGGAAATCCTCGTCGCTTTCGCCGGGAAAGCCGACGATGAAGTCCGATGAGAGGGCGAGATCGGGCCGGGCCAAGCGAAGGCGCTCAACAATCCGCCTGTAGGCATCCGCGGTATGTCGCCGGTTCATGGCGGCTAGGACGCGGTCCGACCCGCTCTGAACCGGAAGGTGAACGAATGGCATCAGCTCGGGCACGTCGCGGTGGGCGGCTATCAGCCTATCGTCGACATCCCGCGGATGCGAGGTCGTGTAGCGGATCCGACCGAGCCCGGGCAGTTCGGCCAACCTGCGAACGAGATCGCCCAGCCCCCACGGCCTGCCGTTGGGACCCTCCCCGTGGTACGCGTTTACGTTCTGGCCGAGAAGGGTGATCTCGCGCGCTCCCGAAGCCACTACACGACTTGCCTCCGCCAAGACCTGCGCCACCGGACGAGAGTATTCTCCGCCGCGCGTGTAGGGGACGACGCAGAAGCTGCAGAACTTGTCGCACCCTTCCTGGACCGTGAGAAAGGCCGCCGCTCCTCGCGGCGCCGCCCGTTCTGGCATGTGGTCAAACTTGGGCTCGACCGGAAAGTCGGTCGCAAGGAGGCCACCGCCAACCCTGCGCAGTGCCCGCGCGATCAATTCCGGGAGCCGATGATAGCTCTGCGGGCCGAAAACGAGGTCGACGAACGGTGCTCGTCGAAGAATCTCGGTACCCTCGGCCTGCGCGACGCAACCACCGACCGCGACGATCATGTTGCCGCCGCGCCGCGCTTTCGCCGTTTTCAGCCGGCGGATCAAGCCGAGTTCTGAATATACTTTCTCGGCAGCTTTTTCACGAATATGGCAGGTATTGAGTATTACCAGATCTGCATCATCTTGTACCTGCACCGATGTAAAACCCAAAGGCTGCAAAATCTCCATCATGCGCGTTGAATCATAGACGTTCATCTGGCAGCCGTATGTCTTTATGAAGACGCGTTTCATCACCATCAGGCGGCCGCTCTGCGAAGGGTCTCAGTCAAGCATTCTCTGCGCGCGCTTGAAGCTGGCGGCATGGGTAACGGCTGCGGCCGCCCGAAGAGCGCGCCGGCCACTCCGCCGGCAATCCGGGCGTAGCAATAGCCGGCCAGGGACTTGCGTGATCCGCAATCGGCGAGGATGGTCGGCGGATGGAACTGGACCACCACTTCGACTGTGCCGAGTCCAATCATACCCCACAGATGGGTGAACAGACCCACCGTCCCGTACCAGGCGAAGAACGGGCGATAAACCCGACCGATCGGGATGCCGTCGAGCCGCGTATAGGCGAGCGAGACGGGCTGAACAAGTACGGGCTCGACCCTTCCGCTCTTCGCTGCGGCGCTAAACAGCGCGGTCTTGAACGGAAGTATTCGGTTGCCGTCGCCGCTTGTTCCTTCCGGAAACAGGATCAAAGCGTCGCCAACGGCGAGCCTTTCGGATATCGCGTCGCGCTGGGTTGCGGTATTGCGTATTCGCCGATCGACAAAGACCGTGCGCTGCAATCTCGCAAGCGACCCGAAAAGCGGCCAATTCGCCACCTCGCTTTTGGCGACAAACGAGCCGGCAATCAGCGAACCAAGGATCGAGATATCAGTGTACGAGACGTGATTCGCCGCGAAAAGCACGGGGCGCTCGGCGGTCGGCCGACCGATGATCCGGACCCGAAACCCGAGAATTCGGCAACACCAGCGGTGGTAGAAGGTTGGCAGCGTGCTCACCCAGCGACAACCCAGGACCAACCCAACCCATTGCACCGGCATTAGACTCAGCGTCCACGCCAGATACAGCGCCAAACGCGCGAGCCTCAGCGTCGAGGAGCCCATAGGGTTAACTGGCCCATGTGTCTTTGGATCGTCGTTCGTAGTGGCGCGAATATTTTTCCGTGATGAGATCGGTCTTGACCAAGATGCAGACATCGGTGGTGTTGAACTGCTCGTCGATCACGGCGCCGTCGCCGGCGAACCCGCCAAGGCGCAAATACCCTTTGATGAGAGGCGGCAGCGTCGTGAGCGCCTGCCCCGGATCAATTGAGCTCATGGCGAGCCGGCGCATGTTGACAAAGCGCTCGTTGAGTGCGCGCGGCCGCAGCGCGGGGGGTGCCAGATGGTAGTAGTAAAGATAAGAGAGCGGCAACGCGAGAGCGTCGGGATTAGTGCCCGGCAAACTCGCGCAGCCGAACATCAAAGCAATGCCGTGATGGAAGATGTAGGCCGCGATCCCGCTCCACAGCAGCTGCATGGCTGGGCGCTGACGATAGGCGGCATCAACGCATGAGCGGCCGAGCTCGAGGATCTCACTCGACTGGGTTACAAGTGAAGTGATGTCGTATTCGTTGGCCGAATAGAACCCGCCCAGACGAGCTGCGGCTTCCCGCCGGAGCAACCGGTAGGTTCCGATGACGCGGTCGTGACCGCTTCCGCGAGCGTGGTCGAGAACGAGGAGGTGATCGCAGTCGTCGTCGAAACGATCAATGTCGCGTCGCCGACGCAGCATATCGGGCAGCGGCCGCGCCCCCAACGTTTCGTAGAAAATCCGGTATCGCAGCGCCTGCGCCGCGTCGATGTCTTCGGCCGTCTCTGCAAGGCGGACTTGCAGTGGGCCCGACCAGAGGTCGACGATGCGACCCGGGACGCGCGCCGACCCAGCCTCGATAGGGAGGGGCGATTCGATTGGCAGAACGGGCTGTTGCCCGATCGCAGTGCCGCTAATCACGCCGTTCGACCTCTGTTGTTATCGGGACAGGTAAGAACCAAACGCCATCCGCTCGCCGCGGTCCGCACCGGCGACCCCACTTTGCACCGCTGGAATGCATCATCCCGCGCCGGTTCGAAGTTTGCCGCCACGCGGTATAGCGTAGAGCTCAAGCCGATGACCGACGAGCTCGTAGCCGAGCTGATCAGCGACGATTTGCTGCAATCTTTCGATCTCTTCGTTGCGGAATTCGATCACTCGGCCAGACTGCAAGTCGATCAAATGATCATGGTGAGCGGTCGGCATTTCCTCGTATCGGGAGCGGCCATCGCCGAAATCATGCCGCGCCAGGATACTCGCCTCTTCGAACAGCCGGACGGTCCGATAGACCGTGGCTATACTGATTCGCGCATCGATCGCGGTGGCTCGCCGATAGACCTGCTCTACGTCAGGATGATCGGCGGATTCCGACAGCACACGGGCAATCACCCGACGCTGCTCGGTCATCTTTAGACCCTTGTCGAGGCAGAGTTGCTCCAGCCGCGAGATCATCGCGCCTCCATCGTGGCATGGCTCATCCATCGATACCATACCCAAATGCAAGCGGAGAGCCTATGTCCCGAACGACGGCGCGCCTGGCGGAGCGCGGCCTCACCATGATCGCGGAGGGTCCGTCGCGATCATGCCCGCGGGCGTCGCGCCCGCGTCCCAAGACCGATTTCCTTCGCAAGCCGGCTGCGCTGGCGCGCATAGTTCGGGGCCACCATCGGATAGTCGGTTGGCAACCCCCAACGCTCACGATAGGATTCGGGCGTCATGTTGTAGGCGGTTTTCAGGTGCCGTTTCAGCATCTTCAGCTTCTTGCCGTCCTCCAGGCAAACAATGTAGTCCGGGTAGACGGATTTCTTGACCGGAACCGCCGGCTGGGGTCGCTCCGCGGGCGCCGGAGGCACGGCACCGATATTCGCCAGCGAATTGTATACTTGGTTGATCAGCTGAGGCAGATCACCTACCGATACCGTATTGTTGGAAACGTGGGCAGCAACGATTTCCGTCGTTAGCGCCAGCAAATCGCTGCTTTGGTCGGGGTTGTTCATTTCGCGAATCCCACCGTGAGTCTGAATCCTAAATATAATTAACAATCCGTGGCGAAGCAATCCGGTCAATGGCCGAATTCTTCCAATCGTGGGCGCGGCGGCAAGAACAGTCGGCCGATGCGATCAACAAGGCCAGAGGAAAGCAAGAGGCTCCGCCAACTCAAGAGCGGGTAAAGGTGCCGGCGAGCGCGAGCCGCAGGACGAGGGCATCTGCCGTATGCCCCGTCCGCCGATAGTAATTCGGGCGTCGACCGACCGGTATAAAACCTCGGGCAGCGTAGAGCGCGAGGGCCGCTATATTGTCAACTGCGACCTCGAGGACGATGCATTCAGCGTTGCGACGGCGCGCCTCGCCGCATACCGAATCCAAAAGAGCCATACCAACCCCTTCCCGCCGCCATTCGGGCAAGACCCCGAGCGAAAGGATCTCGCACTCTTCGCGGAGGTTGAGGGCCAAGGCAAACCCGGCGGGGCTCTCGCCTTCCCAAGCGATTCGACCGAAGAATCCGGCCATGCCCATGATCTCAGCGATCGCTGGGGGACCCCATGTATCTCGCGGAAAACACGCGCTGTGCAACATCGCTAAAGGGCCCGCCATGGAGCTAGACACCGATTCGAGACGGCAGCTCACCGGCAGGCCCTTTGGTGCGCATTCGAAAAGGTTACGTCCGGCGGACGAAGATAGAGCGGAAGCGGTCCGTCGCTCCGCGCGTACAACCGCCGGCGGCGGAGTACGGCTCGCAAAACCCCAGCCGCATCGGGTGCAGAACCCTCGGCCACGATCGTATCGGGGCGCGAAGCCAAGATGCGTGCGGCGCGTTGCGCAGCATCGCCGGCGAGGAGAAGCGGTGCCCCGCCGATGATTCCGTTTAACGTTTCGTCCAGCGCCGCCGGCATTGTCGCCGTCGGATCACCGAGTGAATTGCGCGCGTGATCGAAGAGCTGGGTATAAAGATCCTCACGGCGGCTTTCGAGAACGATGAGGAGGAAACCGCCCCTGCGAGCGGGCTCGGCGAGGCCGGCGGCAACGGCCTCAAAGCCGGTCACACCAATCAGCCGTGCGCCGGTAGCGAGCGCTATTCCACGGGCGGCCGCGAGCCCTACCCGGATGCCGGTGAAGCTGCCGGGTCCGATCGTCACCCCGATGATGTCGAGCACCGAAGCCGACAACCCGGCCGCGCGCATCACGGCATCCACCATCGGGAGTAGTCTTTCGGCTTGGCCGTGCATTGCCGTGTCGCGCTCGGCACCAAGCACGGTCTCACCCGAGGCGACCACCACCGAGCAGCCCGACCCGGCCGAATCAAGCGCCAAGACGATCGGTTCGATCCGCGTGCCGGTAGCGCGCTGCCCGCCGGGGTCTCGCTGACCGGTTACCGCCGTGTTCCCTCGTCCCAGGTTGCCGACATCACCTCTTTTTAGACTGCACGCACCTCTACAACTTCGGGGATGTAGTGGCGGAGCATGTTCTCGATTCCGGCCTTCAGCGTTGCGGTCGAGCTCGGGCATCCCGAACAGGCACCCTGCATGTGGAGATAAACGATGCCGTCTTCGTAATCGTGAAAAATAATGTCGCCGCCGTCCTGGGCGACTGCCGGTCGCACACGCGTCTCGAGCAGTTCCTTGATTTGGGAGACGATTTCGTCCTCGTCTTCGGACCCGGCTTCCGCCACCGCCCGGCCGCCGCGGGAAACAGCACCGGGCGGCCCGCGGTGAAGTGCTCCATGATCGCGGCCAGGATCTCCGGCTTCAGCTGACGCCAATCGCCGGCCCCGCCTTTGGTCACGGTGATAAAGTCAGCACCAAGGAAGACCCCCGTCACCTGCGGCAAGGTAAACAGCCGTTCGGCGAGCGGCGACTGCCGGGCCGCCGCATCGGCCTCGGTGAAGTTCGCGGTGCCGGAGGACATGACCGGGCGCCCCGGAAGGAATTTCAGGGTCGCCGGATTCGGGGTCTGCTCGGTCTGGATGAACATTCGATGGCTCCGAAAGCGACAGGAAACGGGTCATCCTTTAGCATGGGGGGTCGGCGCGCCGAATCAACCCTCGGCTGTCTGTCGTGCATTACGCCCGGAGCTCAGCAAGATCACAGCGCGCCGCGCCGGGCGGTCTCAACTGACGGCGTCGAGCTGCTCCAGCGTGAGGCCCCCAGGGACGATCGTGATCGGAATACGCAAACGCGCGGCCGGCTTGCCGGTTAGATAGGCGATTAGCGGCCCCGGCCCTTCCGGCCCGGTTCCGGCTGCGAGCACGAGGATCGAGATGCTTGGCTCCTCGGCGATCAAGGCCAGCAGCTCGTCGCGACGGCGGCCCTCACGGATATAGACGATCGGCATCGTCCCGGCGATCGGCGCGATCTCCTCGCACAAGCGCTGCACCAGCTGCTCGGCCTCTTCGCGGCTCTCGTCACGGGCCAGGTTCTCAATCGATATCCAATGCTGCAGCTCTGAGGGTTCGATCACATAAAGGAGCGCGATCCGCCCACCAGTATGCGCGGCGCGGCGCGCAGCGTAGTGCAGGGCCGTCTGGAGCTCCTCGGATTCGTCGACCACGACCAAAAAGACGCGCGGGTTCGTGGTTTCTTCCATCGGGCCGCTCCTCCGCTGGGGTCAGGAGCTTCTGAAGGGCAGGCTCGCTAGCCATCCTGCCACCATCGCGGTCACCACCGCAACAACCCCGTAGAGTCCGGGCTGTCGAACAGCGAAGCCGAAAACGTCGGCATCGATACCGACTTTCGAGACCACGAGCGGGGTCGTCTGGCCGCTGACGACGTCCTTGTCGCGGACCAGGAACACCGTCACAAGGTAGGTTCCGGTTGGTACGTTCGCGGGAAACTCGATCGTCGTCCGAAATAACCGCTCGCCGATAAAATTGACCTTGCCCACCGAATTCGGGAACAATTTAGCGCGCTGTTGCGTCGCAATAAGCGCTGCGGCAAACCTGTCGGCGATCTCCGCCGGGGTGCCGCTTTCAGCCTTCATTTGCAGGCTCGAGATGCCGAGGCGGTAGAGCGCCGCGGTGCTAGGCGGCACGATCTCGTCAAGCGGTCGGCTTGCAGAAACGAAATAGAAGCTCGGCACATTGGCAAAGGTTACCTCCTGCGAATTCACCCAAATACCGGCGATGCGGCTCTTTCGCCGAACAGTCATCTCGCGGTCGGGACCGCGCACGACGACCGCGACGTCACCGGGGCCATCGATGGCGCCGAACAGAACGACCGAGGCTCCGCTGAAGCCGGTCGTGATCGCGATCAAGTGGCTGGTAAGGTCGGCCACCAGAACTTCAGTGTGCGCGGGGGTGGACCAAAGGGCGGGAGCAGACCAAAAGAAGGTCAGCGCCAGCAGATGTAAACGCCAGCCCGGGAGCCCAACCGCCGACCCGATCCGGCTCATTCCTTCTCCGACGCGATGGAGTATGGGTCGGCCGGGTGCACGGTCAGGTCAAATGCAAGCTTCGCGGCCACCGCCAACACCATCAAGGCGAGTAATAGGCGGAGTTGCTCGCCGCGCAGCCGCGTTCCGAATCGGCTGCCGATTCGGGCCCCGATCACACCGCCGACGAGCAAGACGAGGGCGAGCACGGCATCGACCGTGCGATTGGTATAAGCCTGCAGCAGCGTCACATTGGCGGCGACGAAGATGATTTGCAGCAGCGACGTTCCCGGCACCACGGCAGTCGGCATGCCGAGCATGTAAATCATCGCCGGCACTAAGATGAAGCCGCCGCCGATTCCGAGAATTGCGCTCAACACGCCGATCACGAAGCCGAGACCGATCGGCAACAAAGCGCTGATATAAAGCTTCGACCGCCGGAAGCGCGCCTTTAGCGGCAACCCGTGCATCCAGTTGTGCTGATGCAGCTTGCGCCGCGTGGCTCCTGGTCGATGCAACCGCAGCTGGGTGCGGATGCTCTCGACCATCATCAGCGCACCAAGAGTCCCGAGCAGAAGCACGTAGGAAAGCGAGATCGTCAGCTCGATTTGTCCCAGCCGCTTCAATAGAGTAAAGATCCATACTCCCAAAAAGGATCCGGCAAGACCGCCGGCCAGCAGCACGTAGCCCATCTTGAAATCGACGCTGCCGCGCCGCCAATAGGCAAGCACGCCTGAGACTGATGCGCCGACGAGCTGGTTGGCGGAGGAGGCGACGGCGACCGTCGGCGGCACGCCGATGAAGATCAACAGGGGGGTGAGCAGGAAGCCGCCGCCGACCCCGAATACGCCCGACAGAAAACCGACCACTCCGCCGAGACCGAGCAGGACGAAGACATCGACCGACACCTCGGCGATCGGCAGGTAGATGTCCATGTTGTGAAAAGCGCCGGTTTTGTCGCGCGCTGCTCTGCGGCGCAGCGCTTGAGGGGCTACCTTACAACCGGCGCCGCGGCGGGAAAAGCACGAACCCAGCCGAATTTCCCCGCTCGCGGGGTGCTAGCCCTCGCTCAACCCTTCTTGCGGGTCGCCCCCGAGGTCACGGATCAACCCGATGAGCTCCTCGGTTGCATCGGCAAGTCTTGTTTTGTCAGTGCCGCGCATCACCAAGGTCACGCCGAAGTCGCCGCGGCGGAAATACGGATAAGAGCCGATTTCGACATCGGGGTAACGCGCCTGCAACGCGCCCAGATCCTTCGCCAACGTACCTTCGGCGAGGTGGCAGCTGACACTGCGGCTGAGCATCTTCTCGCCGCCGACGAGGCGGTATTTCAGTTGCTCGAAGATCCCCTGCATGATGCTCGGCACGCCCGGCAAGACAAAGACGTTGCCGATCTGAAACCCCGGTGCGCGCGAGATCGGGTTCGGAAGCAGCACGGCGCCCTCGGGAACCATGGCCATGCGCAGGCGCGCCTCGTTCAGGTGACCGGGCAGGTAGTGGGTTTCGAGCAGCCGTTTTGCTTCTGGATGTACGATAAGCGCCACCCCGAACGCGTCCGAAACGCATTGTGCGGTGATGTCGTCATGCGTCGGCCCGATTCCGCCGGTCGTGAAGACATAGTCGAAAGCGCGCCGCGCCTCGTTGACCGTAGACACGATGACGTCGGCATCGTCGGGGATCACCCGTGCTTCGCGCAGCCGGATCCCGATCTCGTTCAAACCCTGCGCGAGGTACGTGAGATTGGCATCCTGGGTGCGTCCGGACAGGATCTCGTTGCCGATGATCAGGACACAGGCGGTGACGATTTTCGGCTCGGGGTTGCTGGTCGTGATCCGCTCCTCTGGTTTGCCCGTGCGAGACGAAGTGCCCCTTCATATGCAAATGCACGGGCCGGCACAATCGCCGGAGCTGCCCGGGTTCGAGGATTGCCGGGTAGCGCCGGAACGCCTACCTTGAAGCGGCGGCGAAGTGCTTTCTCGACCTCGGTACGACGATGCGGAACATACTCGACATGCCACGGGATTTGATGATGGGCCTCGCGCCATCCGAGGCTCGCGACAGCCGGATCAAGATCCACGGTCCGGAGGCGTTCGAGGGGATGCGGCAGGCTGGGAGCCTTGCCGCTGAGACGCTCGATTTCATCACCCCCTATGTCCAGCCGGGGATCACGACCGAGGACCTCGACCGCCTGTGCCACGACTTCATCGTCGATCACGATGCGATCCCCGCGCCGCTCAACTATCGCGGCTTCCCGAAATCGATTTGCACCTCGATCAACCATGTTGTCTGCCACGGCATCCCGGGTGAGCGGCGGCTGATGGAAGGCGACATCCTCAATATCGACGTGACCGTGATCCTCGACGGCTGGCATGGCGATACGAGCCGAATGTTTTTTGTCGGCGATCGCATTCCGGTCAAGGCGAGGCGGCTGGTCGATATCACCTATGAAGCGATGATGCGCGGCATCGCCGTCGTGCAACCCGGCATTCGCATCGGTGCGATCGGCGACGCGATCCAGCGTTACGCCGAAAGCCATCGCTACTCAGTGGTGCGCGACTTTTGCGGGCACGGGGTCGGGCGGGTCTTTCACGACGCCCCCTCAATCCTGCATTACGGCCACCCCGACGAGGGGCCGGCGCTGCGCGAGGGCATGTTCTTCACGGTCGAGCCAATGATCAACGCCGGCCGCTGGGAAGTCAAAATTCTCAGCGACGGGTGGACCGCCGTAACCAAGGACCGCTCTTTGTCGGCGCAGTTTGAGCATACGGTCGGGGTAACCGCGACCGGGTACGAAATTTTCACGATCTCGCCGGCCGGCCTCCACCGGCCGCCTTATCCGATCAACGCTCCGGCAGGAAGTCGCGCGACAGAACCTCGTCGGGCGTAAAAGGGCAGTCGGCGGGAAATTCCGTCTCGGGCAAGCCCGTTTGGTTCGACGCGGCTTCGCGTGCGTCGCTGTAAGCCTCTGTCAGAGTCTCGTTAACAAAAGGACGCAGACTAGGCGATTCCTTCAAGAGCTTTGCGATCCACCGGCGTTGCTCGAGGATCGTTCCTGACCCGCTATGGGATCTCATCTTCGATTGTATTTGCCACTTCAGGAGATGCATTAGGAGCACCGTCAGTCGGCTTTCCAGCTCGCGCCGGTCACTACGCCCCAAGCTTTCGATCTCCTCCGCTACATTAGCGGCATCGATGGAGGACAGTTCGCCAGAACGCAGCAGACGCGCCTGCTCGACAGTCCAGGCGTAGAAATCTTCCTCATAATCGACGAAGTTGCGGGGCATCACCTGGCCTCCAAACTATTCCCGGTTATTCTAACAGAACGCTAAGGGGAAAGACGCACGGTGCTGTGGGCGCTGCGGCCCTCGGCGTCGATCACGGTCAGCCGCACGAAGCCGATGCCGTCGGGCTGCCAGTAAATCGGCCGGCGCGGCAGGTCCGACGGGAGCGGTCTGCCATCGACCAGCCAGCGGAGCGGCCGTTTTCCCCCGACCGCCTCGAGCGCCAACTCCTCGCCGCGCCATTCGAGCAGCGCTCCGTCCGGCGGATAGACGATCTTCGGGCCGCCGGCTTGTGAGCCGGCTTGCGCGAGCGGGCCGGGGTCGAGCCGCCGCAGTCGCGTCGGCAGATCATTGCGGCCGACCAGGAGCGCCCCAGGGGGCGGCGGCCAGGTGCTTCGGAATGGTGATGGGCCTAAGAGGTCCGCGATCTTGAACAGCACCGGCGCCGCGGTCAGCCGGCCGCTGCGACCCGGCATCGGGGTGCCGTCGGGCCGCCCGGCCCACACGCCGATGGTCACCTCCGGGTCGTAGCCGATCGCCCAGAAATCGCGGTAGCCGTAGGACGTCCCGGTCTTGAAGGCGAGCCTGCGGCCACGACGGATTTCGGCGGGCAAGACGCCCGGCGGGGGTGGCGCCTCGGCTAGGATGTCGTTGACGTACCAGGCGGCGAGCGGCCCGAAGATCGCCGTGCCCGAAGCGGCGGGGTCGCTCGCGCGATAGCCCAGCGGCGCCACCTCGCCGCCGTTCGACAACGCCGCATAGAGCTGCACCAGATCGGTGAGGGTGATCCCGGCGCCGCCGAGCGCCACCGCCAGACCGGGCTCGACGGCCGGCTCGGGCAGCCGCAGAGGGATGCCGGCCGCGGCAAGGCCGGCGGTAAACCGGCCCGGGCCAAGCCGGTCGAGCACCGCGACCGCTGGGAGGTTTAGCGAAAACTGCAGCGCTTCCCGCGCCGTGACCTTGCCCTGGAAACGTCCATCGAAATCAGAGGGCGCATAATCCCCGAAATGCTGCGCGCGGTCCTCCAACACGGTCTCCGGGTGGATGATCAGGCGGTCGAACGCCATAGCATAAATAAACGGCTTGAGCGCCGATCCGGGCGAGCGCACGGCGCGCGCCATGTCGAGCGTTCCCCGTCGCGCCGCGGAGGCGAAATCGGCATTGCCGACATAGGCGAGTACTCGGCGGTCGCGATTGTCGGCAACCACCGCAGCAAAACTGGCCTCCGGATCAAGCCCCAGGACTTCTCGCTTCAGGAGCGCTTCGATCCGCTGCTGCAGCAATGGTTCGATCGTCGTGCGATGGGTCGGCACCGCCGGCTGTTGGTCGCGCAATTCCCGTGCGAGGTGGGGTGCCCGGAACGGCATCGCCAGCCGAGCGCGGGGAACCCCCTCGGCGCGCGCCTCAACAAGGGTGGCGGGCGAAATCACGTCCTGCTCGGCCATGCGCAGCAGCACGCGATCCCGCGCGGCGCGGGCCGCTTCGGGATGCCGGTCCGGACGCAGCCGCTCCGGCGAACGCGGAATGGCGACAAGCAGCGCCGCTTCCGCCGCGGAAAGTCGGGCCGGCTCCTTGCCGAAATAGGCGAGGCTCGCGGCACGCACGCCTTCAAGATTCCCGCCGAACGGCGCCAGGGTCAGGTAGAGGCCCAACACCTGGTCTTTCGACATCATGCGTTCTAGCGCAAGCGCTTTGGTCATCTCGACGAGCTTGGCGACAAGCGAGCGCGGATGGGGTTCGAGCAGGCGTGCCGCCTGCATCGTCAGCGTCGAGGCCCCCGATACGATGTGCCCGCTGAACGCCAAGTGGGCAAGGGCGCGCGACGCTGCGATCGGATCGACACCAGGATGCCAGGCAAACCGCCCATCCTCGGCGGCGATCAACACCCGCCGATAGAGCGGATCAACCTTCGCAGGCTCTATCGGCAGGCGCCATTTGCCGTCCCCCGTCAGAAACCCGCGAAGGATCGACCCGTCCGCCGCGAGAACGAGCACCGAGGCGCTGCGGCTACGATCGAGCGACGGCGGCGGAGCGAGGTAGATGATCGTGATCATCGCCCCAATCAAAGCCGCGGAGCCGCCCAGCAAACCCCGAAGACGTCTCGATGAGCTCGCGCTCCTACCCTCGCCCGCCAAGCGCTTCGCGCCTGAGGGCGGCGGCTCTGCGGCGCTCACCCCCTGAGACCCTGCACCCCTCCTGTTTCTGCAATGAATCTGCAAGCAGGACACTCCTCCTTCGCCGCCGTAGCGGCCCACTTCCGAGAGCGCTTCAGGCCGTTGTCAATTTTACCGTAGGCGTTACGGCAGGGTTACCAAATCAGCGCAGGGCGACGGTGAGTTTGCCCGTCGCAGTGCGCCCGGTGGTCTCGGGCTCGTACATGTCCTCGACGACGAGGGCGGGGTAATGGAATTCCCCGGCGGTCACCGCGCGCACGACATAGGCGAGGGTGAAAGCTTTGGCGCCGCCCCTCAGATCGAGTGCCGCGACGAAACGGTCGTCGCGTTCTTCATTGTAGGTCGTCTCGGTGAGATTGGGGATCCAGGAATAATCCGTGGCGGAGCGGCCCTTTGACACCATCGCCGTTTCGATCTCGAAACCTGCGGGCAGCAGATCGACGATGAGGGTTTGCGCCGCCTGCGAGGCATCTGTCCGCGTCCCCTTGATCACGACGACGAAGAGATCGGTCTGCCGCGCCTTGCTCAGATCAGCGCTGGTACCGTCGGGACGATAGACGTTGCGGGTGACGGCATAGCCCTTGCTTTCGGCCGGGAGATCCTCCCTTGGCGCTCCGGTCAGCGACACCGACCGCCACACCGATGCGCTGCCGCGGTTGGTTACCGTCAGGTCGGGCCCGCCGGAGCCGATCGGCCGGCGCAGGTAGAGCGGCGTGCTGCGGGTCTCGGGTGCGGCGGCGCCGGTCGCCACGGTCATCTCGCCGCCTCCGGCGCGGACTGCCGCCTCGGCCGCCATCAACAGCCAGGCCTGCTCCTGCGTGCTCGTCCGTGCCGCCCGGGTGAAGCGCTCGGCGATGCGGTCGATGACCGCCGTCAGCCGCGTGCGGTTTCCGGGATTGGCGGCGGCAAAGGCGAGCACCGCGGCGCCGTCGCGCAACTCGCTGCCATAATCCACATAGCGGATCGCCGCTGGCCGCGGCGGTCCCGGAACCAGCGCTGCGTCATAGGCCGCCGCTGAGCGCGCAGCATCGCCGTATTGCGCCAGTGCCGCGGCGACCTGCGCCTTGGCGAGCTGGGTCGGCAGCCGCGCCAATTGCGTATCGTTGAAATAGCGCAGCCCGTCGAGGTCGTCGGATTTGGCGCGCGCCAGCACGTAATGGGCATAAGCCACGGCCGGCAAGTCGCCTGTTTCGGCGTGCTCCTGGCGCACATAATCGTGCAGCCAGCCCACCGCCGCTTTGATCGCGAAATCGGGCACGTTTCTGCCGTGCTCCTTGGCGCGGATCAGAAAGTCGGTGGCATAGGCGTCGAGCCAGGGCACGGTGTCGCCGGTGTCGCTCCAGACCCCGAAGCTGCCGTCCGAACGCTGCAATTCGACGACATGGCCGATCGCGCGGTCGAGCGTCTCCGCCGTCGCCGAGCCCGGATCGGTGTGCCACAGCCGGGCCACCTCCTCGACGTAGAGCAGCGGCAATGCCCGGCTCGTTGTCTGCTCGAGACAGCCATAGGCATAGCGGTCGAGCGCCCGCAACAGCCCGGGAACGTCCCAATCCGGTCGCGGACTGACGCTCAGCAAAGCTTCCGCCGTGCCCGGCAGGAATTCCGTTGCGGCACCGTCGTCGAGCGTCACGCTTTCTCCCGGCTGCAGCCGCCCGACGAAACGCCGGAGCTGGTAGGCCTGCGCCGGCCGCACGCCGACCGTAAAGTCGCGAGCGATCTTCAGATCACCCGGTCCCGATAGTTCGAGCTTGATGGCCGCGTTGCCGGGTGCTGTTGCCGACAGTGGAAAGCCATCGGCGAAGCGACCGCCGGCCTCGAGACGGACCGTGCGGTCGACGGTACCTGCGAAAGTCGCCGCGCCGCTTGCCGACAAGCCGAGGTGATAGTCTCCTGCCCCGCCTTCGAGGTTGTTAATCGTGAACCCGATGCGGGCGGCATCGCCTGGTGCAAGAAAACGCGGCAACGACACGGTCGTCACCACCGGGTCGCGGACCGTCATCATCGCCAACCCGGAGCCGAGCTTGTGGGCCGAGAAGGCGACGGCCATCAGCCGCAGCTGGCCTTGGAAATCGGGGATCTCGAAGCGGACCCGCACCGCTCCGTCGCCATCGAGCCGGACGATCCCGGAAAACAATGCGACGACCTTATTGCTCTTGTCCGGCAGGCCGGCGACCGAGCGTTTGGCGAAGCTGTCGCCGCCGCTGCGCAACACCCCGACGGCGTTTGCCCTTGCGTCGATCAGCCGGCCGTAGAGGTCGCGCAGTTCGACTCCGAGTTGGCGCTTGCCGAAATAATATTTCTCGGGTGTCGGGCTGGCGAATTCGGTCAGCTTCAGCACTGCCTCGTCGACCGCAGCGAGGGTGACGTAGGCCTCCTCGCCGGCGGCAAGTCCGGTCACCCTAACCGGGATCTCGACCGGGCTGCGAGGACGTGCCACGGCGGGTCCGGCCAATGTGACGACGAGAGTGCGGGGGCTGCTGTCGATCCCGAGCCAGGCGACCCCGACCGCCCGTCCAGGACCACGCTGCTGCGGTCCCGGTGCGTCCGACGGCCGATAGGCGCTGACCAGCGCGTAGACCCCGCTGCCCCATCCCGAATCGACCGGGATCTCAAGGGTGGCACCGCCGGCCGGGAGGCTGAACGCCCGCCATGACAGGACCCGGTCCGAGGCGATCGCGAGCGTGGCCTCGCCGGCAAACGGCGCCTTGACGAAGAGCTTAGCGGTCTCGCCTGCCTGATAGCTCGTCTTGTCCAAAGCCGCCTCGAGCTTGTCCGGCACGTCGGGCAGCTCGGCCTCGACCCACCAGCCGACATGAAACCGTAGGCTCGATTGCGCGCCGCTGGCCGTGTCGGTCATCTCCCAGCGATAGCGGCCGGCCGGCAGCTGGCGGCCGAGCGCCGCTGGACCGTCGGTGCCAACATCGAGGTTACCGGCGTCGATCGGCTGGCTGCGGATATGCGATTTGTGGCGCCACATGCCGTTGACCGAAAACCAGCGGTATTCCCAGGTTTCGCGCAGCAGCTCGAATCGCAGTCCCTTGGCCGCGATCGGCGTGCCTTTCGCGTCGAGCGTGACCACCTCGAGCTTGGCCTCGCTGCCCTCCGGCACCGCATCGGTGCCGCCCGGCGAGCGCAGCCCGATGGCGAGCGGCCGTTGCCGGATCGGCCGGGTCAAGGTCTCGGAGACGGCCCGGCCGCTCGGCTCGAAAACGCCGACCCTGATCGTTGCCGCGAGCGGGCGGGTAAGCTCCGGCAGGTCGTTCAGCGCAACTGCCAACTGAGCCTTGCCGTCGTCGCCGGTCGCTGGCGCCTCGATGTCGCGGCGGTCGCCGGTAAACTCCTCGCCAACCAGACCAAACTGGAAGTCGGGATAGTTCGGGAAGGGGTTGTCGTCGAGGGCGATCATCGCCTCCGCCTCGATCCCCAGACCGGCCCCCGGCGCGCCGTAATAGTAGCGCGCGGTGACCTCGACCGGGAACGCCTCGGCGGGGCGGATCGGCTCCTCGGCAGCGGCGAGCTCGACCTTCAACTGCGGCGGGACGAAATCCTCGACCCGGAACTCGGCCGAGCCGATCGCCGGCGCTTTGGGGTCGAGACGCAGCTCGACTTGCCAGGCGCCGATGCGCGCATCGCGCGGCAGCGCGAAGCTCTGATGATGAGCGCCCAACTGGTCGCGCACGAGTTGGCGCTTCTCGACCTCGATCCCGTCGGGCCGCAACAGCCGCAAGCCGATCGGCAGTCCCGATGTCGCCTCGGCCTTGTCGTCACGCACCAATGCCACAAGTTCGACGGTCTCGCCGGGGCGATAGATTCCGCGATCGGTATAAAGGAAGGCATCGACGGGTCCGGGTTGGGCACGCCCACTGACGCCGCGGTCGCTCAGGTCAAAGGCGGCACGGCCGATCTCGAGAAAGTTGAAGTCGTTGTCCGGCCCCTGCGCGGTCACCACGAAAGGCTCGTCGCCGCCACTGCCGCGCAGCAGCCCGCCGGGTATCCGGGCGATGCCGCCGCCGTCGCTGGTCGCTTGCGCCAGCTCGCCGTTGTTGCGCGCGTAAAGCCGGACCGCAACTCCGGGCAGCGGCTTGCCGTCGGCGAGCGAGTGGATTTCGACCGCCATCCCATCCGAGCCTTTGTAGGCAGCCAGACCGAGATTCGAGACAAGGACCCAGTTCGTCGCCGGCTCGGCGTATTCGTCCGGCCTCAAATCGCCGCGTTCGGCGACCGCGAGATAGATGCCGGGACCCTTCTCGCGCAGCATGTCCTTGAGCGGGATCGCCGTCGCGACCGGGCGGTTGCGCTCGCCTGATATCGCCATCTCGCCTTCCCAGACGAGGCTGCCGGTACGGTTGACGATCTCGTCGATCTCATAGGACGAGAAGGTCATCGTCAGGCGCTCGGCATCGATGCTCGACACGAGGTTGCGCTCGTTGACCCGCAGCAGCCGCAGCTTGACCTTATCGAGGTTGATCGTGGTCAGCGGCAGCCCCGGCGTTCCCTGCTTGGGCAGCACGTAGCCGGTGCCGGAAAAGCGCATCTGCGGCTTGCGGTCGGGCACGACGATGCGGGTGGTGAATTTCTCGCGCATCTGCTCGCCGGTCGCCGCCGGCAGCCCGCTCAGAATCTCGACGTTGTAGATGGCACCGTGCTTCATGCCGTCGAGGCACAATGTGTCGTCGCGGGCAGTGACGATGCCGTCGAGCTTCGGCTCGCTGCGCACGAAGGCGCCGTAGGAGATGTCGCCCTTTGTTGCAATCTTCTCGTTGAAGCGCAGGCAGGCGCGGGCCGCGTCCGCCTCGGCCTGGACCTCGACCTTGGTAACCCGGAAGGCGACGAGCCGGCGCAGCTCGTCGGCGCGCTCGACGATCGCCGAAAGCCGGGTGAAGGCGAGCCCGGCCTCGAAAGCGGCGAGCGCCTCCCTGAGCTTGTCGTGGCGGTCGTAGTCGTGACCGATGACAAAGAGTGCCGCACCGCGCTCGACCGGGTCGGCCGATTTCAGATAGGCGTTGTAGGCGCTCGCCATCGCATGGTCGTCCCCGGCGCCGAACTCGCTCTGAGCGAGCCGCAGCCAGGCGAGACCGTCATCGGCACCGTTGGCGATGGCGCTGCGCAGCCTGCCGACCGCCGCCCGGTAATCCTTGGCCTGATATTCGATCTCGGCCGCGCGCCGCAGCCCGGCCACGAGGTTGGGCTGTTTCTTGTTTGCCGGGATGCCGTCGATCAGCTCCTGGCGCCAGTCGCGCGCCGCGTCGGCCAGCTCTTTCGATTGGTACTCCTGCGCCAGCGCCGGGGCGGTGACGCAGACCAGGCAAAACACCAGCAGCGAGCGCAGCATCGATCACCCCCAGAGCAGTGCCGCACGCTACCATCTTAGCGTCAGCGAGTCGCCCGTGGGGTCTGTCCGATCATCCGTTTCCGTAGCGAGCGGGCACCCCCCGGCTCCCTCTTTTCGAACGGCTGCTTGCGAGCGGCCGCCACGACTTGAGGCTTCGCCCGAAACTGGTGCAGTGTGCGGCGATCGCGTCTTCACCAAGACAGGCAGGAGGGGTCATGAAGATCGGTTTCGTCGGGCTCGGGATCATGGGGCACCCGATGGCTCTCAACCTGATCAAGGGCGGGCACGGGCTCTTCGTCTACGGCAAGCGCCGGCTGCCGGCAGATGTGCGCGAAGCGGGTGCCACGGTCTGCGACACCCTGAAGGCGATCGCCGAGAATTCGGAGATCGTCATCCTGATGGTGCCGGACACACCCGATGTCAGGAGCGTGCTGTTCGATCCCAACGGCGTCGCCGACGGGCTGTCGCCCGGCAAGATCGTCGTCGACATGAGCTCGATCTCGCCGATCGAGACCAAGCTCTTCGCCGCTGAGATCAACAAGAAGGGCTGCGACTATCTCGACGCGCCGGTTTCGGGCGGCGAGGTCGGCGCCAGGGCGGCGTCGCTGACGATCATGGTCGGCGGGCCGGAGAGTGCGTTTGCTAAGGTCAAGCCGCTCTTCGAGCTGATGGGCCGGAACATCACCCTGGTCGGCGGCAATGGCGACGGCCAGACGACCAAAGTGGCAAACCAGATCATCGTCGCATTGACGATCGAGGCGGTCGGCGAGGCGCTGCTGTTCGCGTCGCGCGCCGGGGCCGATCCCGCCAAAGTCAGAGAGGCGCTGATGGGCGGATTTGCTTCTTCACGCATCCTCGAAATCCACGGCGAGCGGATGATCAAGCGAACCTTCGACCCCGGCTTCCGCATCGAGTTGCACCAGAAGGATCTGAACCTCGCCCTGCAGGGAGCGCGCGCGCTCAGCCTCTCGCTGCCCAACACAGCGACGACCCAGGAGCTGTTCAACGCCGCCGCGGCACTCGGCGGCAAGGGCTGGGACCATTCGGGGCTGGTGCGCGTGCTCGAGCACCTCGCCGGTCACCCGGTCGCGCGATAGGGGGAGTGACTCCCTCACCCCGCTTTGCCCCCACCCTTCCCTCCCCCGCTTGCGGGGGAGGGAAGGGTGGGGGCGGGGCGAGGAAGCTGAAGTTCAGTGTCCTCGAGGAGCCTGCGACTTGTGGTTGTCCGGCATGTGACGGTCGCCGCTGCACCTGCAGCGGGTCTGCAGCGGGAGTTCCTCTTCAGGTTGTGAGGCCCGAATTCGCGACCGCCTCCCCGCTCGGGTTAGCCGAAATCGTCGTCGGGTTCTTCGTCGCCCTCGCATTCGACGGGTTCGGGCTCATGGTCGGCGTCGAGGATCATTCCGGGGAAAGCACAATTATTGCACTCTTCACACCACCACCCGGGTCCGAACACCGGATCGAGGCAGTGGGGACATTGGCTCGACGGAGGTTCGCCCTCGAGAGCAGCCTCAAGCCGGGGTATGGTGCAACCCAGAGAAGAAAGTGCGTACATATGAGCCTGTTAATAATGCGTTAACCTTAATTCGAGCTTGTACCACCAAAGGCGTCGGAAATGGGTCGGCGCGAGCGTCAGTTGTTCGAAATTTTTCGTCAGTTATATGTCAAATCCGAGAGAATTGCTAAAAAGGAGAAAATCTGCGGCTCCCGTAAGTGGCCAGGTTGCGGCCGTAGCAACGACGCTCAAGCTCTCCCGAGGATGCGGTCGAGCGTCCGGATCGCGTTGTCGCGGCCGGGCTCGGCTTCGGCGTGCGCCGCCGCGAGGAAGTCGTAGAGGCGGGCCACCGCGCCGTAGATGTCGTGCGACGCCGGGTTCTCTTCGAGAAAATCCGAGATCTCTTCCATCTCGGCGACCCAGCGATAGGCCTTGTCATACATTCCAGGGATACCGGACCGCATCCGCGCGAGCATCTGCGGCTGGCTGTCCGAGAGTTCGGCAATCAGCGCTTCGCCGCAGCCGAAGCGCGCCGCGCCGAGGAGCATTGCCGCGGCGATTGCGGTTGTGCCCTTGGTGATCCCGGCATAGGACATCTTGACCGCCGAGGCGGCGCCGATCGGCCCCTCGATCGCCCGCAGATTGATTCCCCAATCGCGCAACGGCAGAGCCTCGCGGACGTGCTCGCCCGAGGCGTAGATCGACGGCCCTTTGTATCCCGCCCGCGGCGGTCCGCCGATGATCCCGGCATCGACGAAATGGGCGCCGGTCGGCGCAATGATCTCGCCGATGCGGATTGCGGTTTGCGGGCTGACTGCATTGCAGTCGAGACAGACCGGCTTGCGATCGAGCGCTGCCAGGGTCGGCGCCAAGCGGCGGGCGAGCGGCTCGGCCTCGCCCGGCGGCAGGATCGACAAGAAGAAATCGGCGCCCGCCAGCAGCGCATGCTCGTCGGCCATGGCGACCATGCCGGCCGCCCGCGCGCG
>WNFD01011091.1_pt1 | contig 35061 bp, 30 predicted proteins | sample 5400491 | NCBI WGS metagenome assembly WNFD01 (sample SAMN13153343, study PRJNA577476) | soil metagenome | isolation source: 120 cm saprolite under Douglas fir tree site 2 hole 2 replicate 2 | place: USA:California | collected 2015-04-18 | reverse complement strand
TGCCGCTGGCCGGCGTCGTGATCCGGCGCTGGGCCCCGTCGGCCACGTGCTCGAACACCAAGCCGGTGATGAGCGAGGGCTGGTGTGGCCCGTTGTTGCGTGCATCGATGCGGCTGCCGGCGAGCCGCCGCATCGGGCGGGCAAGCTCCGCGATCGTTGGCATACTGCGCTGCTCCAGCAATAGCAGCCATTGGCGGTCGGGGCTCACGCTGACCGCTGGGGCGGGCGGCGCGTCGAGAATGTCGATGACCACCTGCGGGGGTGTGCGGTACGGGGTTTGGGCTGCGAGGCTGGAGCCCGCGCTGGAGAGCAGGCACAGGGCGATGGCAAGACAGCGCATACTGAATACTCCCGTAGTAACCAGGGCGGATGCGGCGAACGCTATTTCAGCGACAGCACGAATCGCACGCTGATCGTTTCCGCCGTCTGGGGCGAGACGCTGCAGTAACAATCCCTTCCCAGCAGGCGCTTCACGCCGAGCACTTCCGCTTCAGCGATCCCCGGCACATCACGGTAGGTGATCTCGCAGGTCTGCCCGTCGATCAGGCGGTACCCCACCGGCCGACCAAGCAGGCGGTGGTGCGGGTCGATGCGGGCGAGCCCATCGGCGAGCAGATGTTGTAGCTCGGCCAGCCGCTCGGGTGTCGAAGCGCTCTGGGCGGCTTTCATGAGGACCGGTCGTGGTTGGCGAGAGCGGCTGCGGCGTTGCGGCGCATGCCGGCGACACCGGGTCGCGCGAAGGGAGTGTCGGCGTAGCAGCGTTGGAATTCGGCTTCGTCAGCGGCGAGCAGCGCTGCGAGATCGGGGGCTCTGAGCTCGGGCCGTGGCGCGAGCGCGGGATCGGTCGCCGGACGGGCGAACTTCACGTTCCACGGGCAGACGTCCTGGCACACATCGCAGCCGAATACCCACTCGCCCACCATCGCCCGCTCCGCGGCAGTGAAGTCGCCGCGCTTCTCGATGGTGAGGTAGGCGATGCAGCGTCGGGCGTCGAGTTCGCGAGGTGCGGCGAACGCGTCGGTGGGACAGGCGTCGAGACAGCGGCGGCATGTGCCGCAGCGATCAGCCTCGAAGGGCTGGTCCGGCGCCAGGTCGGCATCGGTCAGCACGACTCCGATGAACGTGAAGGAGCCGACCGTCGGATCGATCAGCATCATGTTCTTGCCGATCCAGCCGAGGCCGGCGCGCTGAGCCAATTCGCGCTCGGGGACTGGGCCGGCGTCGGCGTAACAGCGCGTGGCGGCACCGGGCGCAAGGTCGCGGATGGCGGCGGCGAGGCGCGCCAGGCGGGGCTGGAGCACCCGGTGGTAGTCGGCGGACCAGGCGTATTGAGCGACGCCGGCGGGACCGGCATGGGGGAGGGGGAGGGCGAGGGGGCGGCCGTGAAAGTAGTTCGTGAGGGTGACCACCGCGACGCGAGCTTCTGGAAGGATGCGCGAGGGCTCTTTACGTTTCTCCGCTTGGCGGTGGAGGTACGTCATCGTGGCGGCGTGGCCGGCGGCGAGCCAGCGATCGAGCTCGGCGGCGTGGGCGTTCCGCTCGAGGGCAGTGATGCCGACGGCGTCGAACCCGACCTCGGTCGCGCGGCGCTTCACCGCGACGCTTTGCTCGATGGGGTTCATACCCCCATCGTCTCCCGTCGCCAGCGGGCGAAGTTCACGACATCATCGACGGGCGGCACCGCTGCCTCGTCGCCATACGCCGTGAACATGCGCCACCGCAGGTACTCGCGAGGCGGCAACGGCAAGAACGGTGGGTGAGCGTACCAACCGCGCGCGCGGAAGCTCCACGCGAGGCGCAGCAGGTCGAGGGCCAAGCGCGGGTTCACTGCGGCTCGTAACGCCAGCTTCGCGTAGAACACGGTCCAACTCGCGGCCGTCCGCATAGTTCCTGTATATTGAGCGCCTATGGCGCTCGCAAGCGGCCTCGCGGCCGATCGCACCGCGGCGTCTCATGCCCTGGCGCGCTACCGGAGCGAGTTCCCGATCTTCCGGGACCGCATCTACCTCAACACCTGCTCGCTGGGCGCGCTGGGCGAGCGCACCCGCCGCAAAGTAGCTGAATTCCTCGACCTCTGGCAGAGCCGTGGGGCGTCGGCCTGGTACGACGTGTGGTGGGACGGGCTGGGCGATCTGCGCCGGCGCTACGGCCGGATCGTGGGCGCGCTGCCGAGCGAGATCGCGCTTGGCCCGAGCATCTCGGTGGCGCTGAGCGCGGTAGCCGAATCGCTCGATTATGCGCGCCGGCCCAAGGTGGTCGTCACGTCGCTGGACTTCCCCACCGTCGCCTATCAGTGGCTCGCCAAGCGGGCTCGCGGCGTGGAGGTGGTCGTCGTTGAGAGCCCCGATCAGGTGAGCGTGCCGGTCGAGGCGATCGCCCGGGCGGTGGACGAGCGGACGGCGCTGGTCGCGACCTCGCACGTCTACTTCACGAGCGGGGCGATCCAAGACATCGCGGCGGTGGCGGCCGCCGCGCACGCCCGGGGCGCCCTGTGCCTCATCGATGCCTATCAGTCGGTGGGTCAGGTGCCGGTGGACGTGAAGGCCTGCGACGTGGACTTCCTCACCGCCGGTGGGCTCAAGTGGTTGCTTGGGGGGACAGGGATCGTCTTCCTGTATGTCCGTGAGGCGCTGACCCGGCGACTCGCGCCGGCGGTAGCCGGATGGTTCGGTCACCGGGACCAGTTCGCCTTCGATCCGCACGCACTCGCCTTCCACGACGACGCGCGGCGCTTCGAGCTCGGCACGCCGGCGCTCGCCGCGATCTACGCGCAGCTCGGGGGCCTCGAATACATCGAGGAGATCGGCGTGCCGGCCATACGGGCGGTCACGGCGGCGCTCACGGAGGATCTCATCGCGCGGGCGCACGGGCTCGGGATCCGGCCCAAGGTGGCCGCCCGGTCGGAACAGCGCTCGGCGATCGTGATGCTGCCGGCGGCGGATCCGCACGCTGCCGTGCGCCAGCTGGCCACCGACGGGATCATCGCCGATGCGCGTCCTGGGCACGTGCGTCTTTCGCCGTTCTTCTACAACCTGCAGGACGACCATGGCACAGCGCTCGAGCGGCTCGCCACGTATCTCCGTCACTGAGGACGAACGCCTCCTCACCGCTACGCCGTCGGAGCGGCGGGCGTTCACGCGCACGGATCCGTGGCGCGTGCTGCGCATCCTCGGCGAGTTCGTGGAGGGGTTCGACACGCTCTCCGACGTTCACAACGCCGTGACGATCTTCGGCTCGGCGCGGACGCCGGCGGACGACCCCTACTACGACAAGGCGGTGGAGACCGCCCGGCTGCTCGCCCGGGAAGGCTTTCCGATCATCACGGGGGGCGGCCCCGGCATTATGGAGGCGGCCAACCGGGGGGCGCAGGAGGGCAACGGCCTCTCAATCGGCTGCAACATCGAGTTGCCGTTCGAACAAGGGACCAATACGTACGTGGATCGCGCCGTCCACTTCCGCTATTTCTTCGTCCGCAAGACGATGTTCGTGAAGTACTCGACGGCGTTCATCGTATTTCCCGGCGGGTACGGCACGATGGACGAGCTGTTCGAGGCGCTGACGCTGATCCAGACCGGAAAGGTCAAGCACTTCCCGGTGGTCCTCTTCGGTGCGGCTTACTGGAACGGGATGGTGGAGTGGCTGCGGGATCGCGTCGCGGGAGAAGGCAAGATCGCCACGACGGATCTAGAGCTGTTCCACGTCACCGATGACCCGATGGACGCGGTGCGCCGGATCCTCAAGGCCCGCGAGCGTCGCAGCCAGGTCCTCACCGCCGTCGCGCCCTGACATGCCCTCCCGCAAGGAGTACCTGCGCGGTCCGCGGATCGACCCCCGTCCCATCACGGGTAAGGAAACCGTCCCCGAGCTAGTCGAGAACGCATTCCTGGCCTACAACGCGGGCCGGCTGGCAGAGGCATGCCGGCTGTTCACCGAGCGGATGCTCGAGACCGACGTGACGGTGGGGATGAGCCTGACCGGCGCAATGACACCGGCAGGGCTCGGGATGTCCGCCATCATTCCGCTCATCGAGGCAGGGTTCATCGACTGGATCGTGTCGACCGGCGCCAACCTCTATCACGACGCGCACTTCGGTCTCGGCCTCACGATGCACAAGGGGACTCCGTTCATCGACGACGTCGCGCTGCGCGAGGAAGGCGTCGTGCGGATCTACGACATCTTCTTCGACTACGAGGTCCTGCTCTCGACCGACGCGTATGTCCGTGAAGTGTCTGCGGGCCCCGAATTCCAGCGGCCCATGAGCACCGCCGAATACCATTACCTGCTGGGCGGCTATATCCTGAAGCGCGAGCAGGTGTTGGGGATCACGCGCAAGTCGGTGCTCGGCGTGGCGCACCGCTGCGGCGTGCCAATCTACACCTCCTCGCCAGGCGACTCCTCGATCGGCATGAACGTGGCCGAGCAGGCCCTCGCCGGCAGCCAGCTGCGCTTCGACGTGAGCGCCGATGTGAACGAGACGTCCGCCATCGTGTTCGCCGCAAAGGTCGCCGGCGGCAAGAGCGGCGTGTTGATCATCGGCGGGGGCAGTCCTAAAAACTTCGTGCTGCAGACCGAACCGCAGATCCAGGAGGTGCTGGGGATCAGCGAGAAGGGGCACGACTACTACCTCCAGCTCACCGACGCGCGACCCGACACGGGCGGTCTCTCGGGCGCGACGCCCGCCGAAGCGGTGAGCTGGGGCAAGGTGGACCCCGACCAGCTGCCCGGGACGGTCGTCTGCTACCTCGACAACACGGTGGGCTTCCCGATCCTCGCGGCGTACGCGCTTGCCAAACGCAAGCCGCGGCCCCTGAAACGGCTGTACGAGCAACGTGGCGAGATCATGCGCCAACTGACGGAGGCGTACCTCGAGGCGAAAGCGGACCGGGACGCGCGGGCGGAGGCGGCCACTGGCGAGCCCACGACCTGAGCGGCAAGGCCCCCTTCGGGGAGCGGGCGGCGAGTCCCGGGCGTACGCCGCCTATGCCCTCGGCCTCCTCACGCTGATCAATCTGCTGAACTACACCGACCGCAACGTCGTTTTCGCCCTGTTCGAGCCGATCAAGCGGGACCTCGGCCTGAACGACCAGCAGCTCGGCTGGCTGGGGTCTGCATACGTGATCGTGCTCTCCCTCACGGCGCTGCCCCTCGGGGTGATCGGCGACCTCAAGTCCCGGCGTGTGGTGATCGCCTTGGGTGTCGGGCTCTGGGGGACCTTCACCACACTGGGCGGGGCGGTACGCCGCTTTTGGGAACTCTTCGTCTGCCGGGCGATGGTCGGTGTGGGAGAGGCGGGCTACGGGCCGGCGGCCCAGGCCCTGATCGCCGAGTACTACCGCGGGCGGCGCCGCGCGTCCGCGATCGGCGTCTACTCGGTGGGCATGGCGTTCGGCGGCGTGCTCGGGGTCTGGGCCGGCGGGGTGCTGGCGGAGCGCTACGGCTGGCGCGCGGCGTTCGTCATCATGGGAATCCCGGCGTTCGCTCTCGCAGTGCTGGCGTCCCGGCTGCGCGACCCATCTCGGCGGGCGCCGGCGCCGCTGCTCGTGACCGCCCGGGCCTGGGTTAGCCGCGGCGTCCGGCGGGCAGTGCCGTACGCGGCGCCCCTGGTCCTGTTGTCGGCGACCGGCGCAGCGGTGAGCGGCGTTCTCGCGCTGATCAAGGGGGAGCCGTCCGCGCTCGACGCCGCCGTGTTCGCCGGGTTCGTTGCGCTCGGCCTCACGTGGACAGTCATCCGTCTCGTGCCGGTAGCGATCGCGCGGACGACAGAGGCTGGTGAAGTTGCCGCGACGGCGTTCGAAGACTTTCAGCGGGCCGCCGCGACGGTGCTCCGGACGCCGACGCTGATCTGGGTCTTCCTCGGCGGCGCGATGGTGACGTTCGCAGTCAACGGCCTGATCGTCTGGGCGCCGACGTTTATGCACCGCGTCCACGGCCTATCGGTCGGCGAGGTCGGGCGCCGGTTCGGGGTGTGGGGGCTGGTGGGCGGCGCGCTGGGGTCGCTGGTCGGCGGCAGGATCGGCGACCGGCTGCTCGAACGCTGGCCCGGCGGGCGGGTGCTTGCGTCGGGGCTCGGCTTCGTCCTGGGCGGGCCCGTGTGCGTGGCACTGCTGTTCGCGGACGAAATGCGCACGTTCACCGCGCTCCTTGTGGCGACCCTGTTCCTCTACACCTGGTACAACGGGCCGCTCTCGGCGGTGATCTTCGACGTCGTCCCACCGGCGGTGCGGGCGTCGGTGCTCGGCGCGTTCGTGCTCTTCTCCCACCTGGCGGGCGACGCGATCGCGCCGCCCCTCGTCGGGTTCTTGTCCGACCGCTTCGAGCTGCGCCGCGCCATGCTGGTCCTGCCGACCGTGGGAATGCTGGGCGGGTTGGTGATGCTGGTCGGTCTGCGCACAGTCCGGCGAGACATGGCCAGCGTCGGACAATCGGACGGTGGGTCGGTCGGACCGTGAAGATCACCGTGGTGTTCGACTCGCTCCATCCCGAGTGGCGCGACGAGGACTACAAGCGAGAGATGGATGGTCGGGTCGAAGAGGCCGAGTACGACGTGGCCCGCGCACTCCTGAAGAAGGACCACGACGTCCGCATGCTCGGAATCCGCGACGACATTCGCGTGCTCGTGGACCGGCTCGCGGAGTTCAGGCCGGACCTGGTGTTCAACTGCTGCGAGAGCTTCAGCGGGGGGTCGCAGCACGAGTACGCCGTGGCCGCGGTGATCGAGATGCATGGCTACCGTCACACCGGCTCCTCCCCGACGGGGCTGCTGGTTGCCCGCAACAAGTCGATGAGCAAGCAGATCTTGGCGTTCCACGGGATCCGCGTGCCGGACTTCGCGGTGTTTCAGCCAGGTGCGGAGTTCGTGCGGCCCTCGGCGCTGCGATCGCCGCTAATCGTGAAACCGCTGCTTGAGGACGCCTCGGTGGGGATCGCGCAGGCCTCCGTGGTGGCGGACGACGAGAGCCTGGCCGAGCGCGCCCGGTTCATCCACGAGCAATTCCACCAGGCGGCGATCGCCGAAGAGCTGATCGAGGGTCGCGAGCTGTACGTGGGGCTGCTGGGCAACGCCGAGCTCGAGATGCTGCCAGTGGTGGAGCTCCACTTCGGCAAGCTGCCTCCAGCTGAGCAGCGGATCGCGACGTACAGAATGAAGTGGGACGAGGAGTATCGGGAGCGCCATAAGATCCGCAACGACTTCGCGCGCGATCTCTCCGAGGAGGTCCAGGCCAAGATCCGCCAGGTGTGCGAGACCGCGTTCCACGCGCTCGGGCTGCAGGATTACGGCCGCATCGATCTGCGGCTGACGCACGATGACGAAGTGTACGTGCTGGAGGTGAACCCCAATCCCTTCATTGCCGACGAGCACGAGCTCGCCCTGTCCGCCGAGAAGGCGGGGATGAAGTACGCGGACTTCATCCAGCGCATCGTGGACGAGGCGGTGGCGCGATGAGCCCCCGCCTGCGGCGCGAGGTGCCCAAGCCCGAGGTCCGCTGCTCGACGTGCCGCGCGGAGCTCGAGCCGTTCTGGGCCTTCTGCCCCAACTGCGGTCGCCGGCTCGAATGGCGCGACACGCAGCGGATTACCGGCGCGGAATGCGGCTACTGCCGCTGGATGGTGTCGGACAAGTTCTCGTTTTGCCCCTGGTGCGGCCGCGACATCGCCGACGCCGATTCCAGCCCGGAGCCGCTCAAGGCACCGCTGGGATTCAAGTATCACGCGCGCTGCGATTGGGGCTGCGGTGGCGGCGTGCAATACCCGATGGCTTACTGTCCCTGGTGCGGCCGGGAGCAGAGTTGGCGCTACGATCACTTCCAGAACATCTGCCCGCATTGCGACAAGGGCGTCGACGACTGGATGGACACCTGCCCGTGGTGCGGCGACGACGCCACTGGGCGCGACCTCATTCCTCGCGCGCTGCGCCGCGCGCGACGCCTGCTCGTCGTCTCCCGTATCCGCGACTGGAGCTACCGCATCCTGCTGCGGCCGGGAGTGTCCGGCGTCGCTCCCGATGCGCCTAAGATTATCGAAATCGACCGACGCTACGTGCTCGGTAAGCGGCGGCGCGACGAGATCTCCTGGAACATGCTGACCGGCCTGCTGCTCCACGAACTGGGGCATTCCTTCCTGTACCACCACTGGACTTGGACACGCAGGGGACGCTTCCGCCGCGCGTTCGGCGAGGTACGCATGGCCTACCGAGTGGCGGACGAGCACTGGGTGGACTTCGAGCGGCGCGGCGTGGCGACAACGCTGGCGGACTACGTGAGCGCCTACGCCGGCACCCACCCGCAGGAGGACTTCGCCGAGACGTTTCGGTTCTACGTCACCCGGCGCGGGCGGCTGCGCGAGCTGTTCGGCGAGTTCGGACGCAAACGCAAAGGCGTGGTGGTGTTCGAGAAGTTCCTGGTGCTGCACGACTTCGTGCGGAGTTTGCGTGGATGGCGGTGACGAGGTGGGAGAGGGGGCCGCCCGCCTGAGCGAGCGGCCTCCCTTCCTTACTCCACAGTGCGATGCCCTGAATCAGCCTGCGAAGCAGTACACGCAGCCCTTCTCCTGCGCCCGGCTGACGGCCAGCACGCCCGAGGGCACGACCTGAACGCCGGGGAGCAGGTTCGCGATCCAGTCCTGCTTCACCGCCGCCGCGTCCAGGTTCGCCGCGTCCAGGTTCATGGTCTTGGCCACGGCGCCGCTGTAGATCGTGATCGCCACATTGCAGACACCGAACTGCGCGCCCTTAGCGAGCAGCGCTTCCATCCCCGTGCCGGGCAGTGGCAGCGGCAGCTCCTTGGCGAAGATGTTGTGCACGGCGGGAGCGCTGGTGGAGGCGTCGTTGAGCTTGAACACTTCGCCGAGCTTGTACTTCGCCCACATCGCGTCCAGCATCGCGAGCGGAATGGCCGAGTGCCGCAGCACGATCACGGCGCTATTCTCGGCATCGGTCGTTCCGTAGTTGTCGTTGTTGCTGTTCAGCCAGACGCGGGGCCACACCACCGGCATGCCCCCGTTCACCTCCGGCGCGTCGAAGACCATCCTGTGCTTCTTGCCCGGGATCCGGTTCAGCCAGGCTTCGAATGACGGATCGGTGCCGCTCTCGCGCCGCGGCTCGGGCTGGCCTTCCAGCCGCAGCGGGGTGAGGCCGGTCACGCCGAGGGCAGCCGCGGCGGCCAGCTTGCCGAGGAAGCCGCGGCGATGGGTCGGGTACTTCGGGAGTTCGAACATCGTCTGCTCCTTCACGTGATGAGGTGGAACTACCGGGGCCGTGCTCCCCCTTGTGCCGCGGGCGCGGTCGTCGTCTTGCGTGGCGCCACCGCTGTGGGATAGGCGACGTCCGCTGGCTGATCGCCGTTGGGCCAATCGCGCTCCTTGCCGGCGAAATCGGGTCGGGAATGCCCGTTCACATACGCGGCGACGTCGTAGGCCTGCTGGTCCGTCAGCGTACTGGGCTGGTCGAAGGGCATGTTTTCGCGGATGAACTCCGCGGCCATCCGCACGCGCGACATCCCGGCGCCGATGTTGTAGGCCCCTCCCCCCCACAGGGGTGGAGCCACCGCCGTCCCCTGGCCGTCTGGACCATGGCACTTGGCGCAGACGCTCCCGTAAACGCGTCCCCCTGCGGCCGTGTCGGCCGTGAACGCCGCCCACTTCTGCAACCGTGTGCTCAACCCGGGCGGCGAGGGCGCCACGGCCACTCCGCGCGACAGGAACGCCAAGTAGGCCACCATGTCGCGCATGTCCGCGCCTCCCGGATCCAGCGCCGTCCCGTTCATGCTGCGCCGGAAGCAGTCGTTGATCCGGTATTCGATCGTTTCCACCGTCCCGCTGCGGGGGCGGTACTGCGGGTAGCGCGCGAAAGCTCCCACCCAGGATCCGGTGGGCCGCCGCCCTTCGTCGAGGTGGCAACTCACGCAGCGCAATCGGTTCCCGACGTGGGTAGCCAAGCTGTCGCGCGTGGCGACGAGCAGGGCCCGGCCACGACGGATTGCTGTCCCGAAGGGTCCGGGGGGCAGTTGCGTGTCCGCGATAGTGGCAGTAGCGGCTCCAGCGCTGTGAGACGGCATGGCGGTCTGCTCCTTCGAGCAGGCCGCAATGGCGATACCCAGGAGCAGCCAGTGCTGAAGTCGGAGAGCCACGGGCCGTGGAAAATACAGGGTTTTCGGGGCGTGGCTACCAGGGTGCAACCCTTCGGGAATTACGGACATCCGTACTTAGGATAGGGTTGACGTGGGTTACTCCAGTCTCGAGGCACCGATGATCATTCTCCCCATGGTGTTGAGCATCCTCAGCGCTCGGCCGGGCTCCCCGGTGGACTCGGCGGCTACCGCCAGGATGCTGGTGCTCCTCAAGGGGTCCGATCCGGCCGTGTGCGAGCTCGCCGCCCAGACCGTTCTGAATTGGGGCGGGAGGATGCGCTCCGGCGACGACTGGGCGATGCCGATGCCGATGCCGCAGCCCGAGCCGATGCCGATGCCCATGCCCCACGCTCCCTCCCACCCGGCGTTTTTAGGCGGCCGGATGCATTTCAAGCACGGCTGGTGGTCCGAACGATCGCTCGACCGCGGCGCGTTGGCAGCGTATCGGTCTGTGCTGCGCGATGACAGTCGCTGCATTCGCAACCTGGCGGCTCGGACGCTGGGAAACGCTGCGGCACCGGGTACATACGAGCTGTTCGGCGCGCTACTGCGCGAGTCGGCCGCGGGCTTGCGGGAGACCGGAGCGCTCGGGCTGGCGGAACTCGAGGACGGCCGCGCGCTGCGACCACTGAGTGATGCGCTGAAGGACGATGATACGGGGGTCCGCGCGATGGCGGCGCACGGCCTTGGTAACCTCGGAAACACAGCAGCCATCGAGGCGCTCGCCGGCTCTTTGCATGACGCCGCGCCCGCCGTTCGCCGCAGCGCGGCCTGGGCGCTCGGGGAGATCAACAACGCCCAGGCGACCGATGCGCTCACCGGCGCCATTCGCGATCCTGACCAGGGCGTGCGCTTGATGGCGGTCTGGGCGCTTGGCGAGATCGGCAATGTCGCGGCCGTGACGCCTCTGACCACGGCGCTCCACGACGCCGACGCGTCCGTGCGCCGTACGGGGGCGTGGGCGCTCGGTGAGATGGGAGACGCCAGCGGCGTAATGCCACTCGCCGGCGCACTGCGCGATCGGGAGGTCGGCGTGCGTAGAACCGCGGCGTGGGCGCTCGGCGAAATCGGGAGTTCTCAGGGCGTTTCCCCGCTCGCCACGGCGCTGAAGGACACGGTCCCGGAAGTGGCCCGCCTCGCGGCCTGGGCGCTCGGAGAGATCCAAGACGCCGACGCGGTTGAGCCGCTCGCGGCGGCGCTGAAGAACGCAGACGAGGACGTGCGCGCCACAGCGGCCTGGGCGCTCGGACAAATCGAGAGCCCGCGAGCCCGCCCGGCGCTCCAGGCGGCGGCCGACGATCAGTCGGTCGAGGTGCGCAACGCCGCGAAGTGGGCCTTGCGCCAACTCGGCGACGAAAGTGACGAGGGGGCGGTGCGCTTCCGCATGCCCCGACCCCGGGTGCGGGTCAGGCCGTGATGCGACGCGGGCCCACGACGTCCTTTAGGTAGGCCCGCGATCGCTCTATCTCGTGCTGGTAGTCGCCGACCTCCTCGGCGCGCCGCGCGGCGTCCCAGCCCAGCAGCGCGGCCAACCGCTCGGAGACGGGAACCGCCGCCGCCTCCCCCTGGCCGCTCGCCTCATAGAAGAGGTGCAAGCGGCGGATGAGCACATCCGAGAGCCGCAGAGCCATCTCCCGTTCCACGGCGTGCGTGACCTCGGCCCAGATCTCCGGACGGCCGGGGAGGATGGCGGCGCCGAGCGTCCGATCGCGGTCCACCAGGTTCAGTACCGCCGCTGATTCGCTTCCGTACTTGGCCACCAGATGCCGCGCCGTGGGTTCGGGGACACCACGCTGCTCGGCCGCTTTCGCCAGGCCGTCGAGATCGGCCGTTTCGCCGCCGGGCAGCGCAATCTCGTCGGTGCGGGGGCGTGGCGGGAGCGGGCGGCCCTCCAGCGCATGCAATCGCTGCGCCACGCGATCGACGACATCGCGCGCCATCACGCGATAGGTGGTGAGCTTGCCCCCCGCGATGGTGATCAGGCCGCTCACGCTCTCGACCACCCGGTGCTCGCGCGACACTTGGGTGGCCGACAGGTCCTTATCCGGAGCGAGCAGCGGGCGGAGCCCTGCCCACGTGGACCGCACGTCCTGAGGGGCGAGGCGGGCGTTGGGGAACAGCGCGTTGGCCGAGCGCAATAGGTACACGACGTCACCCAGAGAAGCGTACGTCGCCTCCGGGGAGGGGAGGCCGGCGTCGTCGGTCTCGGTTGTGCCGATGTAGCTCAGGTCCCCCCAGGGGAGTACGAACATCACGCGGCCATCGAGTGGCGAGGTGAGGGTGATGGCGTTGGTGTGTCCGATGCGCGTGCGGGGCACCGCGACGTGCGCGCCCTTGGAGGGCCGCAGCAGCGGTACGGCGCGCGGGTCGTCGAGCCGGCGGAGGGCATCTACCCATGGGCCGGTCGCGTTCACGACGACGAGGGCGCGTACGTGGAGTGTCCGGCCGGTCAGCGCGTCCCGCACCGTCGCCCCGCCGATACGCCCGTCGGGCTTCAGGAGGGCGATCGCGTCTACATAGGTGGCGACCAGCGCGCCGGCCTGTGCAGCGGCCCGCATGGTGGCGAGGGCGAGGCGCGCGTCGTCGGTCTGGGCGTCGTAGTATAGAGCCGCCCCCTGCAGCTCGCGATCGCGCAGTCCCGGCTCGATGCGGCGGACCTCCCGCGGACCGAGCCAGCGGTGCCGCTTTACGTTGCGGAAGGCCGCGAGCAGATCGTATAGCCACATGCCTGCGCGCAGCTTCCAGGCCGGCACGCGACCGCCGCGATAGCAGGGAAACAGGAATGGGAGGGGACGCACCAGATGCGGCGCGATCCGCAGCAACACGCGCCGCTCCCGGCTCGCCTCGAACACCAGGCGGAAGTCGTAGTGTTCCAAATAGCGCAGGCCGCCGTGAATCAACCGCGAGGAGCGCGAGCTGGTGCCGGCGGCGATGTCGCTCTTTTCGACGAGCGCCGTGCGAAAGCCCCGCAACGCGGCGTCACGTGCGATGCCCGCCCCCGTGATGCCTCCTCCAATGACCAGCACGTCCACCGGATCGGCAGCCATGGCGTCGAGCGCGGCGGAGCGCGTGCGGTACGAGAACGGGGACTCGGCCAACTCCCCTCCGGTTAGGCCCAGTGGTAGGTTTGTCGGACGCTTCTCTCGGGGAGAATCTAATGTCGCCAGGCAACGGCCGGCGCGTGGCAGTGGTCGCGGGGTGCCGGACGCCGTTCTGCAAGTCGGGGACGGCGTTGAAAGACGTGCTCGCCGTGGATCTGGCGCGCTATGCCGCCCGAGAGCTGCTCGAGCGCGCCAACTTGGACGGCGCTGAGGTGAACGAGGTGATCTTCGGACAGGTCGTGCCCTCGGCCCTGGTGCCGAACGTGGGCCGCGAGGTGAGCCTCCTCCCGCAGTTCCCCAAAGAAATCCCCGCCTTCTCCCTCAACCGCGCTTGCGCTTCCGCCGGCCAGGCGATCACCTCCGCCCAGGACCAGATCGCGCTCGGCCACGCCCATGTCATCCTCGCCGGCGGGGTGGAGTCCCTTTCCGACATTCCGATCCTCGCGTCGCGCCGGCTGGCCGACACCCTTATGGAGGCGAGCAAGGCCAGGACGCTGACCCGGCGGCTCAGGGTGTTTTCCCGCATCCGCCCGCGCGACCTGATTCCCGTCTCGCCCGCCATCGCCGAACCCTCCACGGGCGAATCGATGGGGCAGTCGGCCGAAAAAATGGCCAAGGAGAACCACATTAGCCGCGACGCACAGGACCGCTGGGCGTTGCGCAGCCACCAGTACGCCGCCCGGGGCACGGCCGACGGCCGGCTCACGGCGGAAATCGCTCCGTGGTTCGGGGCCCGGGACGATCAGCCGGTGGTGACCCACGACAATGGGATCCGGACCGACACATCTCTGGAGCAGATGGCCAAGCTCAAGCCGGTGTTCGACCGGCGCTACGGCAGCGTGACGGCGGCCAACTCCTCCCCGCTCACCGACGGAGCCTCGGCCGTGCTGCTGATGAGCGAGGAGGCCGCGCGCACGCTGGGCTACGAGCCGTTGGCGTTCATCCGGTCCTACGCCGTCGCTGCGGTGGACCCCGGATGGCAGCTGCTGCAGGCACCGGTCTGGGCGGTACCGAAGGCGCTCGAGCGCGCCGGCATCGCCTGGAAGGACCTGGGGCTGATCGAGGTCCACGAGGCGTTCGCAGCCCAGGTGCTGTCGAATTTCAAGGGCTGGGCCGAAAAGGGCTGGGAGATCGACGAAGACCGCATCAACGTGATGGGCGGCTCGATCGCCATCGGTCACCCATTCGGGGCGACGGGGGGTCGCGTCGTCATCACCCTGGCCAACGAGATGCGCCGGCGTGACGTGCAGTTCGGCCTCGTCTCCATCTGCGCTCAGGGCGGCATGGCATTCGCGATGGTGCTGGAGCGCCGTTGATGCCTGCCCTCACGTGGGACCTTCAGGACGGCATCGCGGTCCTCTCACTCGACGTCCCAGATCGCCCGGTCAACGTGATCTCCCGGGCCGTGAAGGACGAGTTCAACGCGACCTTCGAGCGGCTCGCGACCGAGCGCGATGTCCAGGCCGTCGCGCTGTTTTCGGGCAAGCCCGACAGCTTCATCGCGGGCGCGGACATTGAGGACTTCCTCAAGCTCTCCTCGGCGGCCGAAGCCGAGCGGCTGTCGGCCGAAGGCCAGGAGATGCTGAGCCGGGTCGCGGCCTTCCCTAAGCCCGTTGTCGTAGGAATCCACGGCGCGTGCCTCGGCGGGGGGCTCGAGCTCGCGCTCGCCTGCACCTACCGCGTCGCGACCGATCACCGCAAGACCCAGCTCGGCTTGCCGGAGGTGCAACTCGGCATCCTGCCGGGCGCCGGCGGCTGCCAGCGGCTGCCGCGCTTGATTGGCGCCCGGGCCGCGCTCGACATCATCCTCGCAGGCAAGGTCGAGCGCGCTCAGAAAGCGTTCAAGCTCGGGATCGTGGACGAGCTCGTGCCGCTCGCGATCCTCCGCGACATCTCCCTGGCGGCGGCGAAGCGGCTGGCGGGCGGCTGGCGTCCCCGCCGTAAGCGTCCGGGCGGCTTGGTCGGGTGGCTGCTCGACGGCAACCCGCTCGGCCGGAGGCTGGTGTTCCGGATGGCACGCCGTCAGGTCCTGCGAGTGACCGGGGGTAATTACCCGGCCCCGCCCTCGGCGCTCGAGGCGGTCGAATACGGCCTGCGGCACGGCGTCGCCGAGGGACTTCAGCGGGAGGCGCAGCTGTTCGGCCGGTTGGCGGTCACGGACGTCTCGCGCAAGCTGGTCCAGATCTTCTTCGCCACCAACGAGCTGAAGAAAGACGTCGGCGTCGCGGACGAGGTGAAGCGCCTGTGCATCGTCGGGGCGGGCTTCATGGGGGCTGGGATCGCCGGCACGGCGGTGGCGCAAGCGAATGTGGACGTGCGGATGAAAGACGCGGACCTGCCGCGCGTGGCCAAGGGACTGCTCGCCGCCCGCCAGATCCTCGACGACCGGCTGCGGCGGCGCAGTATCACGAAGTACGAGCACACCCGCCTCATCGCCCTCGTGTCGGGGGGCGATGCCTACGCCGGATTCGGTCGCGCCGACCTCGTGATTGAGGCGGTATTCGAGGACCTCCAGGTCAAGCAGCAGGTGCTGCGCGAGGTGGAGGCGGCGACCCCCGAGCACGCAGTCTTCGCGTCGAACACGTCGACCATTCCCATCACGCGCATCGCCGAGGCCGCGCAGCGGCCCGAGCGGGTGATCGGGATGCACTTCTTCTCGCCGGTCGCGCGGATGCCGCTGCTGGAGGTCATTCCGGGGGCGCGCACCGCCCCCGAGACGGTGCGCACGGCCGCGGCGTTCGGCAGGCGGATGGGCAAGACCGTGATCGTGGCGAAGGATACCCCGGGCTTCTGGATCAACCGGATTCTCGCGCCCTATATGAATGAGGCGGGGAGCCTGCTGCTCGCCGGGGTCGCGATCGAGGAGATCGACCGCCTGATGGTGCAGTGGGGGTTCCCGGTCGGGCCCATCACGCTGCTCGATGAGGTGGGACTCGACGTGGCGCAAAAGGCCTCGGGCGTGTTGCACGACGCCTTCGGCGAGCGGCTCGTGCCGGCACCCGCGTTCGCTCTGCTCGTCAAGGACGGACGTCTGGGACGCAAAGCTGGCAAAGGCTTTTACAAGTATGCCAAGGGCAAAAAGCGCGGCGTCGACCCGGCGGCCTACGCCCTGACCGGCGTGCATCCCAACGGCGGTATCCGCCCGGCCGAGATCCTGCAACGGTTGGTGTTGACGATGCTGAACGAGGCGGCCCGCGCGGTAGGCGAGGGGGTGGTGCGCTCCCCGCGCGACGGGGACATCGGCGCCATCTTCGGCTTCGGGTTCCCGCCATTTCGGGGTGGGCCGCTGCGCCACATCGACGACCTGGGCGCTGCGCGCGTCACCGCGGACCTGGAGCGGCTCGCCGACCGCTACGGCGAGCGGTTCGTACCGTGCGAAGTGCTGCAGGACCAGACGCGCCGCCACGGCAAGTTTTATCCCTGAGACACCCGACACCTGATGTTGCGCCGGTGAGCGACGACGACACCCTCGGCGGCTACCGACGGGTGCATCAGCGCGCTCCTGCGTTCGGCGGCCCAGACGGCCTGGCTTACACGGTGGCCACCTTCGTCGACGACACGCCCGACGCGCTTGGCCGCTTCGGCGCCGCCCTGCTCTTCCTGCGGTGGTCGACCGGCGCGGACCACCCTGCAGGTCATCTCGAGACCGATTACCTGGCGTTCGGTCCTACACCAGAGGAGGCCGAGGCGTCGCTGCTCACCCTGACCTTGGCCGAGGTGAAGGCCCATCTGGATCGCTGCGTGGCGGCGGCCGGATGACCACGGGCGTCGTGCTGGGCCGCAGAGGCGGTACGTTCCGGGTGTACACAGGGGGGGGGGGGGAGGGGGGGGGGGGGGGGGGGGGGGGGGGGGGGGGGAGACAAGGACGATCGCGGGTATCCGACCGCGGCGCTCGGTGCTCGCCCGCCGGGCGGCGGGTGGCGCGCGACGCGCCCAACCAGTCGCGGCTAACATCGACCAGGTGGTGGTGGTGGCCTCGGCGTTGGATCCCGAGCCAAGCCCGCGAATGCTCGACCGGTTCCTCGTCGTCGCCGAAGCGAACGGACTGCCCTCCGTCCTGGTCGTGAACAAGATCGAGCTCGCCCGCACCGGAGCGGAAACCCTGGCACGCCGCTACGCGCCCGCAGGCTATCAAGTCCTCGCCACATCCGCCAAACTGCCCGAAGGACTGCCGGCGCTCCGCGATCTGCTGCGGGGAAGGACATCGGTGTTCACGGGGGCATCCGGGGTGGGGAAGTCGAGCCTGCTGAACGCGCTCGAACCCGCTCTGGGGTTGCGCACTGGCGAAATCAGCGCGTATTGGCGCACGGGCAAGCACACCACGACCGCTGCGGAGCTGGTGCCGCTCGCGGGCGCGGGGTTCGTCGTGGACACACCGGGGATGCGGGAAGTGGGGACCTGGGGGATTGACGCGGATCGCCTGGGAGCCTGCTTCCCCGAGTTCCGGCGCTACCTCGATCGGTGCCGCTTCGACAACTGCCGCCACCTGGCTGAGCCCGACTGCGCGGTTCGCCGGGCGGCGGACGAGGGGGCGATCGATCCCGACCGACTGGGCAGCTACGAGCGGCTGTACGAAGAGGTCAGCGTGCCTTCGTGGTCCGGCGGCCGGCGCCGCGGGCGCTGACCTTGACGGGCCGCCGGGCAGTGCGGAAGCTCACAGGGAATCCCTGCGGGAAAGAGCATTGATGTGGCGAGCACCCCTGCGCAGCTGGTAGTACCGTTCCGTGGCGAGCGGTTCGCCGCCGCGCAGCCGCTGCCCAAGCTGATCGCGCCGCCCTACGACGTGATCCCGCCGCCCGAGCGCGCCCGGCTGGCCGCGGCGGAGGCGCACAATATCGTCCACCTCATTCTCCCGGAGGCTCCCGTCGGGGCGGACCGCTACGCCCGAGCTGCGGAGCTGCTCGCCGACTGGCGCCGTGACGGGGTGCTCACCGCCGACCCCGCTCCCGCGGTGTACGTGGTCGCGCAGGAGTACCAGGCCCCGGGAAGCGGCGGCGAGTGGCGGACCCGCACGGGAATGTTCGGCGCCGTCAGCGCTGAGCCTTACGAGACGCGGCGCATCCGGCCGCACGAGAAGACCCACGCGGGCCCGAAGGCGGATCGCCTTGCCCTGTTGCGCGCCACGCGTACCAGCCTCGAGTCCATCTTCCTGCTCGCCCCCGATCCGGACAGCGCCCTCCTGGCCGGTCTGCGCCAGGTGACGAGGGCGCCCCCGGCGGCGCGGGCGGAGCTCGATGGCGTGCGCCTGAAGCTCTGGGTAGTGGGCGAGCCGGAGGCTTCCCGCCTTGCCCTGCTCGCTTCCCGCTTCCCGCTGTACATCGCCGACGGGCACCACCGCTACGAGACGGCGGCCGCCTATGCCCTAGAAGACCCTCGGGCCGACCGCGTGCTGGCGTTCATTGTGTCGGCGGCCGACCCGGGTCTTGCGATTCTGCCCACGCACCGAGTGATCTTCGCGCCGGGCCGGGACATCGCGCAGCTCGTCATCCGATGGCGCCGGTGGTTCGACGTGGGCCGGGTCGCCCCGTGCGCGGACCGGATCGAGCGACTCGCCGAGCTCGGCGCGCGCGGACCGGCCTGTATCGTGGCACTGCCAGGGGGCGACGATCTCTCGCTCGTCGTGAAGCCCGACGCCCCGCTAGCTAGCGTCCCGCAGCTCGGGAGGAGCCCCGCGGCGCGCACCTTGGACGTGGCGATCATCGAGACGCTGGTCGTCCACGAAATCCTGAGCGCAGGGACCTCCACCCCGTCGCTCACCTACACGCCGGACGCGCGACAGGCGTTGGAGGCGGTACGGCGCGGCAACGCGACGAGCGCTGTGCTGCTCAATCCCGCCAAGGTGGAGCAGGTGTTCGCGGTGGCGGATGCGGGAGACGTGATGCCGCCGAAATCGACCTATTTCGTGCCCAAGGTGCCTAGCGGCCTGGTGCTACGCCCACTTTAACGGGCGCCTGACAGTCCAATACTCGGACAGTCGGACAGAACCCTACCCGAGGTATGTGGCATGACGATTATAGGGAAGAAAGTGCTTCTCTTCGCGGGACCGCTGTATGAGGACCTGGAGCTGTGGTACCCCAAGATCCGGTTGGAAGAGGAAGGTGTGGTCACGACCGTTGCGGGCCTGGGGGAGCGCACGTATCAAGGGAAGCGAGGCTACCCGGTCACGGTTGACGTGAACGTTGAGCAGGTGGAGGCCGCTGGGTTCGACGGTCTTGTAATCCCAGGGGGTTTCGCACCGGATCTAATGCGGCGGTCCGCCAAGGTCCTCGACGTCACGCGGGAGATCTACCAGGCCGGGAAGCCTGTGGCGTTCATCTGTCATGCGGGATGGGTACCGATCTCGGCGCGGATTCTGAAGGGCAAGCGCGCCACGAGCGTTCGCGCCATCAAGGACGACATGGAGAACGCCGGCGCGATCTGGGAAGACCGCGCGGTAGTCGTGGACGGCAATCTGATCTCCTCGCGAACACCCGCGGACCTTCCACAGTTTTGCCGGGCGTTGTTGGCTGCGCTGGAGCGCGGCCCGCACGACTGAGTCGGGGCGCATTCGGTTACACCGCACGGGCGTCCGGCTGTCCGGGCGTCCGACGCCCGGATATCTTTCGCCGTCATGCCCCCCCCCCGCCCCCGCCAGAAGATCCTCGACAATCTCGAGTCGATCTACCGCGAGGCCTATGACCGCGCCAGCGCCGCCGGCGACCAGGTCCGAATGGCCGATCTCGACGCGGCCTACCAGCGCGAGCAGCTGCTGCTGGAAGTGCTGCTCGACGTTCGCGACGCGCTGACCGTCCCGGCGGCGACGTCGGGAGGGGCCGGCGCCGATCCGATGAGCGCCCTGGAAACGATCCACCGCATCGCCAAACTCCGCTGACCGAGGCCCCCGTCATGTCCTCCCGCGCGTCCATGGCCATGCTCGTGCTGTCGCTCGCGGCCTGCAGTCCCAAGGCCGACCTCGTGATCACCAACGGCCTCGTCTGGACCGGGCTTTCCTCCGGCAATCCGCAGCCCGGCGTCGTCGCGATCCGGGGTGACAAGATTCTCATGGTCGGTGACAGCGCCGAGGTCGCTCGCGTCGTTGGTCCCCCTCCGGGCACGCAGGTCATCGATGCCCGCGGCGGGCTGGTCATCCCCGGGTTCGTTGATGGGCACACCCATTTCATCAGCGGCGGGTTCCAGCTCGCGTCCGTCGATCTGCGCAACGCCGCGACGCCGCGGGAGTTCATCCGCCGGTTGAAGGCGTACGCCGCCACGTTGAAGGGCGGCGAGTGGATTCTGGGCGGCGACTGGGACCACACCCTGTGGCCCGGCCAGACACTGCCGCGCCGCGAGTGGATCGACTCGGTCACGCCCCACAACCCCGTCTTCGTCAACCGGCTGGACGGCCACGAGGCGCTGGCGAACACCGCGGCGCTCACGGCGGCCGGCGTCACCAAACAGACTCCGACTCCTCCGGGCGGCGAGATCCTGCGCGACCGGAGCGGGGAACCCACGGGGATCTTCAAGGATCAGGCCCTCGCCCTGATCGATCGCGCCGTGCCCGCCCCCTCCCCCGGGCGGCGCGATTCAGCGCTCGCCCGCGCCCTCACCCATGCGGCCTCCCTGGGCGTCACCGCCACCGCTTTCATGTCAGCTTCCTGGGCCGACCTCGCCAGCTTCCGTCGCCTCGAGCAGGCGGGACGGCTGACGATGCGGGCCGCGCTCTACCTGCCCCTCGAGGACTGGCGCGCGGTCGCAGAGACCGTGCACCGCAGCGGCGCCGGCGACGACTGGGTGAAGATCGGCGGCCTGAAGGGCTACATGGACGGCTCGGCCGGCTCGCGGACGGCCTTCTTCTTCGAGCCCTACGCGGACTCAGCCGGCTACCACGGGCTGTTGCAGCACCCCGAGCAGGACATGCGCACATGGATCGGGAACAGCGACTCAGCGGGCCTGCAAGTCACCGTCCACGCCATCGGCGACCGTGCCAATGCCACCCTTCTCGATATCTACGACAGCGTGGCTAGGGCGCACGGGCCGCGCGACCGCCGCTTCCGGGTCGAACACAGCCAGCACCTGCGGCCGGCGGATATTCCGCGCTTCGGTAGCCTTGGGGTTGTGCCGTCGATGCAACCCTATCACGCGATCGACGACGGCCGGTGGGTGGAACAGCGGATCGGCCCGGTGCGGATCAAGACGACCTACGCCTTTCGCACGCTGCTCGACACGCACGCGCGGCTCGCATTCGGCTCCGACTGGACCGTAGCGCCGCTCGACCCCATCCTGGGCGTGTACGCGGCCGTCACGCGGCGCACGCTCGACGGCAAGAACCCCAACGGCTGGGTGCCCGAACAGAAGATCTCGGTGAGCGAAGCGCTGCGGGCCTACACCGCGGGGAACGCGTATGCAACGTTCGATGAGGGCAAGCGAGGCACGCTCGCGCCCGGGCGCTACGCGGACGTCGTCGTCGTGGACCGCAACTTGTTCACTCTGCCCCCTGATTCGCTCGATCAGGCGAAGGTGCGCGTGACGATTGTGGGCGGGAGAGTCGTTTACACGAGACCTTGAGCGAATCAACGCGTAAGTTCACCGCGAGTTCGCGTCGTCCGTTGTCGTGAAGAAAACCCGAAGAATCTGACCTTGTCGGACCTTACTGAGACAGAAACGGTATCGGTGTCACCGGGAACAGGACTCCGGTCGCCACGGAAGTATTCCCGCGGGAATGTCTGCGGAGCACCGGTGGTCTAGGCTTCGGGAGATGCTGCTCCCGAACCCTTTCAGGAGAACCACTCCATGGTGGCCTCGATGGCGGTATCGCAGCTCCTCGCGCGGTGGGTGCACTTCTACGGTCACGCGCCCGTGAACGCCACGGTGACCTATCTCCATCTTGTCGGCATCCTGGTGGGGGGCGGCGTGGCCGTCGCGGCCGATCGCTCGTCGCTCCGGCTCTCGCCGGCGACGCCTGACTGGTCCAATGAGCTGGCCCGCCTTGCCGGCGTGCACCGCTGGGTGGTAGGAGGCCTCGCCCTTATTTTCGCGAGCGGCCTGCTGATGATGTTCGCGAAGCTTGGCAGCCTTGCGACCTCTGTCGTGTTCTGGACGAAGATGGGGCTCATCGCCCTGTTGCTCGGCAATGGCTACATACGGATGCGAGCGGAGAACGCGCTCCGACAGGGCAGCGCCGCGGGATGGGGTCGGTTCCGGCGGACATCGGTCGCAAGCCTCGTGCTCTGGGCGGTCATCCTCTTGGCGGGCACGCTGCTCCACTCCACCACCTAATGATCTCACACGATGCTCCCCGTCCTGGCCAGGGCTTGCGACGGTGCGGGCCGTGGAATTGCCCATCTAGGATTCGAACCTGGTTACCATGATCCAGAGCTCGCCCGTGGGGGCTTGTTTGGAGGACACCATGTCCGCAAGTGGTGATCTGCCAAGCATCGGCGCCCCGACGGTCGGCAGGAAAAGCCCCCATCGGTCCTGAGAAACGCTTGTAAAACGCTTGCAAGAGCTCAGTACTCAGCCATCCCGCAGGGCGTGCTCATCGAAGAGCTTGGGTTACCCGTTCGGAAGGGTGAGCGCCCTCCACCGCGCGGAACGGCAGAGGACGCCTGATTGGTACACGTACGACGACAGCGGATTGGTCATCCGCTGCGCCGAGCTAACCCACTCTGCGTCCTATGCTTGGAAGGTGATTTGCCAGAATGTTTGCCGCAGGCAGTAGACCCCCTGTACGTGCATCAGGGGGTCGCGTGACGAAACCTCTTTGCCGAAGATTCTGTCATGCGTCTTCGCTCCCGATTTTCACGATGCGCACTCTCGATCGCCTCGTGCGTGGCTTTCGCTTGCGTCCGCCCGGAGTGGTCCAACGCGCAAGTCGCCCGCATCGAGGTGCACCCGATCCAGACCCTGACTCTGCCCGATGAGCAGGTCTTAACCGGCGCACACGACGGTAAGCCGGCGACGATCGCCGGCGAGTTGCGAATTCCTCGCGTCAGCGCCGATCGCTTGCCGGCAGTCGTGCTCGTGCACGGCTCTGGGGGTATCGGGGCCAACTACGACCGTTGGTCCGCGGAGTTGAATGGTCTTGGTATCGCGACTTTCATCGTCGACGGCTTTACGGGGCGCGCCATCGCGTCAACCGTTGAGGATCAAGAACAGCTCGGCCGCTTGACCATGATCTACGACGTGTATCGTGCCCTCGCCGTACTGGCAGCGCACCCGCGAATCGACCCGACGCGGATCGCGATCCTGGGCGGCTCACGCGGGGGGCAAATCGCGCTCTATGCCAGCCTGAAGCGGTTTCAGCGCGCGTACGGGCGGCCCGGCGTCGAGTTTGCTGCTTACCTTGTTCTGTACGCTCCTTGCAACACCACCTATATCGAGGATACGGACGTGAGCGATAGGCCCATTCGCCTGTTTCACGGGGATGCGGACGACTACAATCCCGTGGCACCCTGTCGGGCGTATGTCGAGCGTCTGCGGGCCGCCGGCAAGGATGTGCAGCTCACTGAGTATCCAGATACCCACCACGTGTTCGATAATCCCCTGTTCAGCACCACACCAGTCTTGTGGCCCCGAGCGCAGACCACGCGCCGATGTGTCCTGAAGGAAGAGCCCATGGGTCGCATTATCAACGCCGAGACAGGGGCGCCGTTCACCTATGCGGATCCCTGTGTCGAGCGCGGGGTCCACATTGCCTACAATCCGGCCGCTCATGCGGCGACTCTTCGAGCTGTCAAAGAGTTCCTGCGGGCGACATTCAAGCTCAACTGAGAAGCGAGGTCGCGGGTCGATCAATCCGCCGGTGCCGAGCGGCGAACGCTCCGGGAAAGCACCCCCGTAATGATAGCTGCGAAGGACGGTTAGATGCGTACCGCGGACTCGCAGTCCGCCGCGCGCCCTCACCTGATTCCGTAACGCGAGCGCGTTCGCCGCTCTCCTGATCTCTCATCAGGAGAGGCATCGCAAAACCAGGTTGCCCCTCGAGGATTCGAACCTCGATTACCTAATCCAGAGTCATCGGCGGTCAGCTTTCTCTGCTGATGGCTGAAAGTGGATAGGTTACCCCGAGTATTTGAACCCCGCCTCCTGAAGTGTGAGCGGCTGCGCGCCCTCGTGCTCCAGGCCAGCATCGACGACTTCGCCGAGCACAATCGTGTGGTCGCCGGACGGTAGCGTGGCGACGAGACGGCATTCGACCCACCCAAGCGCATCCGCCAGTACGGGCGTTCCCGCGACTGCGGCGGGTTTGGTCTTCACCCCTTTCAACTTCTGGGGCGCCTGCTCCGAGGAGCGCGCGTCGCGGATCATGCCGATTGTCTTCGACGTGTTCTCCACTGCGACCGCCACCATCGGCGGCTCGAACGCCGTCTGGGTCACCCAGTTGGCGGTCATGCCGTGCTCGTCGCCGCCGTGCGCGACGGTGATGGCATACAGGCCATAGGGGAACGCACGCAGGACGGTCTTCTTGGCGGCTTCATTCATTGGCAATCCGGATTGGGGGTGAGGGGACCGGCCCTTGAATATTGACCGCCCACGCATCTGCTGCCAAGTTGCGGGGGCCACGTCCCGCGGTCTCTGAGGGGCACTGCCCGGGAGGCCGGTGAGGGCGAAGCGACCAAGGAGAAACCTATGGTCCACGTCACTTGCGGCGTCTGCCTGGCCACGACGCTGATCCTCGTCCCCCTCCCAACCACTCTCGTTGGCCAGATATCGGCATCGGAAGCGAGTCCCGCTGCCGCCACTTATCTCGAGCGCTATCGAGAAGTGTTGAGCCTCGCGCCCCGTCCTGGCCAGGTGGCTGAGGTCAATCACCTCGTGCTCAGACGGGATGCCGGCCAGCTCACCCTGGAGCGGGGCAAGCTATATCTCCTCTCCCCAGTGGGGGGCCGCACGGTAGGCGCGGTGTTCCGAGGCGAAGCCCGGTTTGCCTTCGCGCCCACGATTCCGACCGAGCAAGTTGAGCTCCAACGATTCGCCGGCTCGCCGACGCTCAGCGACACTGTCTCGGAGGCGATCCTGATGTTCGCCGACTCTACGGGCGACCAATTGCGGGGGCTCGTCGTCGGGCCGGCCGAAATCCCCGCCGACGTCGGCGAGCACGTGCGTGACTTGGTCGGTTCCTTCAAGGGAGACAACGAGGGCTCCTTCAGCAGCGACGTCCTGGGTCCGCTGCTCAATGGCGAAGCCACAGGGTTCTTCCTCGCGCGTCTGGAGCGCCCGCGTGGTGGGCCGATCATGTTCATGATCAACCCAGAGATGAGCGAGGCCGTGCAGTTGTACCGTCCCGTGCGCCGCCTGCAGTGGGGCGCCAATTGGGCGGTCGTGACCCAGTTCCCGCTGCAGCGACCGCTGCCGGGCACGACGGGGTCGTGGGCGTATCGGGAGCGACTCGGCCTGCCCAACTACCAGATCGACATCCAGCTCACCTCGACGGCGAGCGCGAATCTCGACTTCGCCGCGAGCACGATCGTGACCCTGAGACCGACTGAGCCTGTGGGACCCTGGCTGCTCTTCGATCTGCATCCGAAGCTTCTGGTCGATTCGGTCCGCTGGGGCGACGGCGAGCCGGCCACCGTGTTCAAAGCCAAGGACGCAAGCGACCTGTGGGTCCGCGCCCGTCACAGGCTCCAGGCTGGCGACTCGCTCCCGCTCAGGCTCTTCTACCACGGCGAGCACGGCGGCATGATCGCCCGCTACGGTGATTGGTTCTACCTCGATCCGGCGGCCGCTTGGTATCCGAAGAATGGGCAGGGCAAGGATTTCGCGACGTTCGATCTCACGTATCACAGCCCGAACTGGTACCCACTCGCCAGCGTGGGCGACCGCACGGACTCCGCCGTGGCTGACAAGGTGCTCACGACGCACTGGGTCACGAGGTTGCCGACGCCGTTTGCCACGTTCAATCTCGGTCTGTTCGATGCGTACCACGTCCAACACCCCGGAGCGCCTCCCTTGGACGTGCTGTTTTCAGATGACGCGCATCGGCTGCTGCGACGGGAGCTCGCGACGCGGGGCTTCATCCTCCGTGAGCAGAGCCACATGCGGGAGAACGTGGCGGCGGACGTCTCAAACAGCCTCAAGCTGTACACCTTTTTGTTCGGCGAATCCCCCTTCGGGCACTTCTACGTCACAGAAATCCCGTACATGGAGGGGGTGTCTTTCCCCGGCATGATCGACCTGTCTTGGTCGACCTTCCAGCTCACGGCCCTGGACGGCTTTGATGAGTTCTTCCGAGCCCATGAAGTGGCCCACCAGTGGTGGGGCAACGGCGTCCAGCCTGGATCCTACCGCGACGCCTGGCTGAGTGAAGGGTTGGCCTCGTTCTCGGCCCTGTGGTACCTCCAAAACGAGCGCAAACACAACGACGAATACTTCAAATTCCTCGACCAGTACAGGGCGGACATCCGCGACGACAAGGACGACGCGGGCCCGATCTGGATCGGCTACCGCAACGCCACTCCGACCGTGCGACGCGGGTACGATATCATGATCTACGAGAAGGGTGCGTGGGTCTTCCATATGCTCCGCACCCTCATGCTGAACCTCGCGACAATGAAAGAGGATCGATTTACTGAAACCATGCGCGACTTCTACCAGTCGTATCGTGGCAAGGCGACGACCACGGACGACTTCCGCAGCGTCGTTGAGCGGCACATCGGCATGCCAATGGACTGGTTCTTCGACGAGTGGGTCAAAGGCACAGCCCTCCCTACATATCACGTCGCCTGGACCAGCGAGCCCGCGGCCGGCGGGAAGTACGCGATTCGCTTCCGGGTGACACAGGAGCAAGTGCCACCGGAGTTCCAGATGCCCGTTCTCATTTCGGCCGACCTGGGTGGCAACCGTTTTGCGCACTTCCGTCTCTCCGTCCGTGGCACTCAAACGGAGTACTTGAGCCCTCTGCTCCCGGCTGAGCCCAAGGCCGTCGTCTTCAACGACCTGCACAGCGTCCTGGCGGACGTGAAGATGGAGCGGTGGTAGCGCGCGTGGCAGCGGCGGCTGATTAGGCTATTTTTCAGCGATGGCGACCCGCACCCGCACCCAGGCCAGACCCACCAAGCACGATGGCGACCCGCACCCGCACCCAGGCCAGACCCACCAAGCAGGTCCTCGCCAAGGCCGACCTGCTCGACATCTACCGGGTCATGTACCTGTCCCGGCGGCTGGACGACAAAGAGATCCAGCTCAAACGCCAGAACAAGATCTTCTTCCAGATCTCCGGGGCGGGGCACGAAGCGGTCCTCGTCGCCGCCGGCCGGGTGCTGCGGCCGTCCTATGACTGGTTCTATCCCTACTACCGCGACCGCGCCCTCTGCCTGGCGCTGGGCATGACGCCCACCGAGATGCTCCTCTCGGCCGTCGCCGCCGCAGACGACCCCAATTCGGGCGGGCGGCAGATGCCCTCTCACTGGGGCCATAAAGCGCTCAACATCGTCAGCCAGTCGAGCCCCACCGGGACTCAGTTCCTCCAGGCCGTCGGCTGCGCCGAGGCGTGGCTGCGCTACGATCGTCTCGAGGCCATCGCGGAGCGACCGATCAAGGAGGACGAGGTCGTCTACTGCTCGGCGGGCGACGGCACGACCAGCGAAGGAGAGTTCTGGGAGGCGCTCAACACCGCCAGCAACCTGAAGCTCCCAGTGCTGTTCCTCATCGAGGACAACGGCTACGCCATCTCGGTCCCGGTCGAGGTGCAGACGGCAGGTGGCTCGGTTTCGAAGTTGGTGGCCAACTTCCCGCATCTCTCAGTGCTGGAAGTGGATGGCTGTGACCCGGTCGCGTCCTACGGGGCGCTCGTACACGCTGCCGAGTACTGCCGGCAGCGCAAGGGACCGGCGCTGGTGCACGCCCACGTCACCCGCCCCTACTCCCACTCCCTCTCCGATGACGAGATCCTCTACAAGACCCCGAAGGAGCGGGAGGAGGAAGCCAAGCGCGATTGTCTGGCAATCTTCCCGAAGCGGTTGATTCGCGAGGGCGTGGCGACGGAGGCGGAGCTCGCCGCCCTGCGGGCGCAAGTGGATGAAGAGGTCAATGTCGCCGCCGACGTGGCGCTCGTCGCGCCCCAGCCTACCCCCGAGAGCGCGCTGCTGTACGTGTACTCGCCCGATGTCGATCCGACATCGGAGCAGTTCGACACGGAAGATGACCCGCAGTTCACGGGCGACCCGACGACGATGGTCGATCTGCTCAATGGATGCTTGAAGGACGAGCTGACGCGGGATCCGCGGATCGTTCTCTTCGGGCAGGACGTGGCTGACGCGAGCCGCGAGCAGTACCTCGAGGAGGTCAAGGGGAAGGGTGGCGTGTTCAAAGTCACCTGGGGGCTGCAGCGCCAATTCGGGAGCGACCGCGTCTACAACTCGCCGCTCGCCGAGGCGAACATCGTGGGCCGCGCAATCGGGCTCGCCACGCGCGGTCTCAAGCCCGTCGTCGAAATCCAGTTCTTCGACTACATCTGGCCGGCCTACCACCAGCTGCGCAACGAGCTGGCCACGCTGCGCTGGCGCTCGAACAACGCCTTCAGCTGCCCCGTCGTGGTGCGCGTCACCTACGGCGGCTACTTGAAGGGCGGCTCGGTCTATCACTCGCAAACAGGCGCCGTCGTGTTCACGTCCGTGCCGGGCCTGCGGGTCATCTGCCCCTCGAACGCGCTCGACGCCAATGGCCTGCTGCGCACCGCCATCCGCTGCGACGACCCGGTCCTCTTCCTCGAGCACAAACACCTCTATCGCCAGACCTACAACAAGGCGCCCAACCCTGGCCCGAACTTCATGATCCCGTTCGGAAAAGCAAAAGTGGTGCGGGAGGGCAAAGACCTGACGGTCATCACCTACGGCGCCGTCGTACAGCGCACCCTCGTCGCCGCCAAAGACCTCGAGGAGCATAGTGGGGTCGCCGCCGAGGTCATCGACCTGCGCAGTCTGTCCCCGGTGGACTGGGAGGCGATCGAGCGGTCGGTCCAAAAGACGAACAAGGTTCTAGTCGCCTATGAGGACGCGCGCTCCTGGGGCTACGGCGCCGAGATCGCCGCCGGTATCGCTGACCGTTGTTTCCCATGGTTAGACGCCCCCGTCCGCCGCGTCGCGTCGACCGATACGTTCGTCGGGTACGCCCCCGCCCTCGAGGATTTCATCCTGCCCCAAGTGGAGGATCTCGCGCAGGCGATGCGCGAGCTGCATGCGTTCTAAGGCTGTCCTCGGGTACAGCCTCCTCTTCTTTCTTTCGGGTGCCACCGGGCTCGTTTACGAGCTCCTATGGGTGCGCCTGCTCTACCAGGCGTTCGGGGCCACGATCCAGTCTGTCACGACCGTCGTCGCCGCCTACATGGGGGGCCTCGGGTTGGGCGCGTGGTGGTTCGGGCGCCGTGCCGATCGCCACCCTCGGCCAGCGGCCCTGTACGGTTGGCTGGAGATCGCGATCGGGGCCTTCGCGGTCGTCTCCCCTCTGGCGCTCATGCTGGTGCGGCAGGTCTATGTGCCCCTCGCCACCTGGCTTCACGCCGGCGCGGGAGCGAGCGTGGCCCTGCGGTTCGGGTTGGCGGCCCTCGTGCTGCTCGTGCCCACGACGCTCATGGGCGGGACGCTCCCCGTCCTTACCCGTGCCTTCGCCGGCCCCGATCGCGCGGCTCTGCGGCCCACGCTCGGCCGGCTGTACGGGCTCAACACTCTCGGTGCCGTCCTAGGTACTGCGCTCGCCGGCTTCGTCCTGATCGAGTATGTCGGGATCCGGGCGAGTCTGTGGGGTACGGCCCTGGTGAATCTCGCGATCGGCGCGGCAGCGATCTCCCTCGCCAAGCCGCTCACGCCCATGCCATCCGCGCCCCTCGCTTCTCCTGCTGCTGCCGCCTCCGTTACTGGCTCCCCTTCGGGCGATCCGCTGCGCCAGTTTGCTCTCGCGCTCCTCGGCATCACTGCCTTCGCGGCCCTGCTCGACGAGATCGCGTGGACCCGCGTGCTCGTCATGATCGTCGGTGGCTCGACGTACGCGTTCACACTCGTGCTGCTGACCTTCCTCCTCGGCATCGGCCTGGGCAGCGCCTTCGTCGCCCGGGCCCCCGCAGCACTCCCCTCTCCGCGCTACATCACCGCAGCCTCCGCTGGAGCGGCCCAGGGGGTGACGGCTGCCGGGGCGGCGATGTTGTTCCTCTTCTTCGGCCAGCTCCCGAAATACATCCTCGAGGTGTTTCAGGTTTCGGGCGCGGCCGCCCGCCTCGCGCTGCTCGGCCTCGCCGTCGGGGCGGTGGTGCTAGTCCCGGCAATCGGGATGGGCATGACGTTCCCGCTCCTCACCGACCTCGTCGCGCGGGAGGATGAGGCCCGTGGTGCCGACGTGGGCCGGGCCTACGCGCTCAACACACTGGGAAGCATCGCCGGCGCCGTCCTCACGGGCTTCGTGTTGGTGGTGTGGCTGGGCAGTGACCGGACGCTACGGATCGGCCTGTGGCTCAATGGCCTCGCAGCCCTCGCACTCGTGGCTCTGGCCGCTCGCGGCGTCGCGGAAGGCTCGGAAGCACACCGTCGGCTGCGCGCCCGCGTACTGGGCGGCGGGGTGCTGGCTGTGCTTGCGCTGGGAACTGCGGTGGGGGTGTCGTCCTGGAGCACTCGACTGTTCGACCTCGGACCAACGATCTACGGTCGTGGATTGACCACGCCCGCCGAACGGCAGTCATTCCTCGGGCACGCCGGCATGCGCCAGCTGTCGTTCCGAGAAGGATGGAACGCCACCGTCTCGGTGTGGGAGAGTGCGCCGGGCCGCAGTCTCAAAGTGAACGGCAAGGCCGACGCGTCCGATCACGGCGACATGGACACCGAGCTGCTGCTCGGCATCGCGCCGGTCGCCATGCGTCCGGGAGCGTCCTCTGCGCTCGTGATCGGTTTCGGCAGCGGAGTGACCACGCGCGCCGTCGCGGCGGCGCCCGGCATGCGGCGCGTACGGGTGGTTGAGATCGAGCCGGCTGTGCTCGAGATGGCTCGCTACTTCCTCGTGGCGAACGACACCGTGCTAGCGCGGTCCAGCGTCTCGGCGGTCGTGGACGATGCGCGTAGCGCTTTGCAAATCGACACCGCCCGTTACGATGTGATCGCCTCGGAGCCGAGCAACCCCTGGCTGGCCGGCGTCGCCACGCTGTACACGCCGGAGTTCTTCCGCATCGTGCGTGCGCGCCTCGCCCCTGGGGGGGTCTTCTGCCAGTGGGTGCAGCTCTACCAGCTCCCGCTCCCCGTCGTCGCCGCGATCGTCCGTAATGTCCACACCGTGTTTCCCCACACGCAGGTGTGGTTCAGCTCGCCGTGGGACTTAATGGTGCTCGGCTCCGCCGAGCCGCTGCAGGCGGACCCGGTGTGGCTGGGGCGCCTCTTCGGGCCGCATGGCGCCTTGGGCGAGCTCGGTCGCGAGTACTTGAGTGTGGACGATCCGGCTGACTACCTGGGGCACCTGGCGATGGGGGAGCGGGGCGTCGCCCGCTTGCTCTCGCGGGCCGAGTTCCAGCACCGCGACGATCACCCGCGGCTCGAGTTCGTCGCCGCACGCCGCTTCCTCGACTCGGAGGGGAGCACCGAGGTCTTCGACTCTCTGGTCGCGCTGGGCCGTGACGCAGGCGACGGTCCCGTGCCCGAGCGGTTCGCCAAGGCTCTCCTGATCCGCCATGGGGATCCGAACGCGTCACCCTACGTGGAGATGATGCGCGCTGCCCACCCCCGAGACCCGCTGTGGACCGTGGAGGCGGCTGCCATCCTGCTCGCGGCCGGCGACTCGAGCCTCGCGGACTCCGCGCTGCCACGGTTGGCGGCCGCCCGCGTGCCGTACGCCCTGCTGCTTCAGGGACTGATTGCGACGCGGCGCGACCGGCGGGGGCGCGCCCGGGAGCTACTGGGGGCGGCCATCGCTGCCGGCGCGGACACGGCACTGGCCGACGCGGCTCTCGCCCTCGTCGTCTCCCGTGAGCAGCACTGGCTGCAAGTAGGGATGTACACGCGGGCGTTGCTCAAGGTGGCGCGGAATACCCTGCGTCATCCCTTCCCGCGTGACTGGCTCGGCGGGGCGTTGCAGTTGATCGCGCTGAACGGCCCGCCGGCGCTGGCCGACAGTCTGTTGGCCGAGGCGGAGGGGAAGCGTCCCGGGTGGGCGACCCTGTACGAGCTGCGGTCGGTCGCTGCGCTGCGGCTGGGACGGTGTGAGGACGCGGCGCAGCAGCTGCTGACCCTGATCGAGTTCGGAATCGAACGCGCGGACGGTCCTGAGCTGTTGCGGCGCTGCCGCCAGGGCGAGCGGCTCTAAGCGGGCGGCCGATCGCCCAGGATCTCGCGGATCTCTCCGGCTGCGGCGATGGCGTGGTCCACGTCGCGGGACAGGGCCCGCGCCTGCTGCGTGGCCTGGGTGAGGTCGCTCAGCACCGCAGCCACGCCCGCCGACTTGAGCCGTAGCAGGTCGAAGCGCACGTTCTGCATAGCGAGCACGCAGGACTCGATCTGCTCTTCGATGCTCTGTTGGCGCCCCAGCAGGTCCGTGAGCGCCTGGCGCTGCTGCTGCAGCAGGCTCAGGTGTCGCTCGCGCTCCGCACCCTCGGACTGGCGTTGTAGCGCCTTGATCTTGTCGTCCAAGCGCGGTACGGCGCCCCCGTCGACGCCCGCGCTCATCGTGTGGAGCGCGCGGGCCAGACCCTCGGCGCGGGCCACCAGCTTGTCGACCGTGTCCACGACATCCGGCAGCATCTGACGCTCGGAGTCGGGCAGCCTATCGACGATCTTCAGGATCGCCTGACGGTCGCTGCGCGCCTGCTGGATCGCGTCGACCTGCCGCCCGAACTCCTCGGCGGTCACCGGGAGGAGCAGGCCGATCCGGGGTGATGCTCCGCCCATCCGCGCCTGGGCCGCATCCGGAGCGGCGGGCCGGTTGAACACGTCACGCCAGGAGTAACCAGCCTCCCAAAGCCGCCAGAATCTGGGGAGTACGCCGAACGCGCCCCAGATGCCGACGCCAATGATTGCCCACGAGAGGCGTCCGCCCTGGATGACGTCGAGCACCACCACGCCGCTGAATACCGATGCCCAGGTTACGAACGCGGAGCGCGTTCTCCGGACGATCTCCGACTCGCCTGAGCTCGACACCGTCGGCAGCTCCCGGCGGGAGCCACCTCGCGGCCGCCGGGGGACATCTGGGCTACGCGGAACGGGGAACTGCCCGGCTCCTCCCCCCTCCCCCCCCGCTCCGCCCGGTCCCCCCGCTCCCCCACTCCCGACCCTCCGGGTCCTCCCTGGCGTGCAGGGTCGAGGCGGCGAGCAGCCGGCGGCGACCCCCGCAACGGACCAGTGCCTCCGGGTCGCCGTAGCGGTGCGCGGTATGCCGGCGCACTGCGCGACTCCAGTGCGCGCCGCAGCGCGTCCGCAGTCGGCCAGCGGGCCTCGGGCTCCTTCTCGAGGCAGCGCATCACGCACGCGGCCAGGTCATCCGGGCAGTCGGGCCGCCGGTCGGTAATGAGTGGCGCCTGCTCGGTGATGTGCTTCATTAGGAGGCCCGGCACCGTCGGTGCCGTGAAGGGCAGCTCGCCCACGAGCATTTGGAAGCCCACTACGCCAAGGCTGTAGAGGTCCGAGCGGCCGTCGATCTCCCGATCCCCTGCCGCCTGTTCCGGGCTCATGTAGTGCGGCGTGCCGATCGCGACCCCCGTGCCGGTCAAGGCGCCGGTGGACGTCGAGGACAGCGCCTTGGCGATGCCGAAGTCCGTCACCACGACCCTGCCGCGGCTGCCTTCGAGCAGGATGTTGTCCGGCTTGACGTCGCGGTGAATCACGCCGAGGGCGTGGGCGGCGCCGAGCGCATCGGCGGTTTCGATGAGGATGCGGCGCGCTTCCTCCGGGGGCAGGCGTCCGCGGCGTTTCAACCGCTCGGACAACGGCTCACCGTCGACGAAGGCCATGACGAAGTAGACGAGCCCATCCGGGCCTTCACCCACCGAGTGGATCGGCACGACGTGCGGGTGCGAGACCCGCGCCGCAGTCTCCGCTTCGCGTAGGAAGCGGATCCGAATCTCCTCCCGGAACGCCAGCTCGGGCGGCAACACTTTGATGGCCACTTGACGCTTGAGGCGCTCGTCCCTGGCATGATAGACCACTCCCATTCCGCCCCGGCCGATTTCGCCTTCGACGGTATAGGAAGTACCGAGCGCCTGGGACAGGCGGCCGCTCAGCGAGCGGTCGGCAGACTCGGCCACACCAGGTCCAGTGTCATGTCGGCCATAGATTTAGCCGCGCTAACGTCCTCGTGCAACAGAGGCCCGCCATACCACAGCCGTTCTGACGGCTGATGGCCGCTGACTGCTTGCTCTTTCGGCAGCCCCTGCCGCTGTGACGGGAGCACGGGGGAACGGCGGTCGGCGAACGCGTGTTTCCTGATGGCATGGACGATGCTGACCGGTGGAGGACATCATGACTACGAATCGGAGTCCTACGATGTTCGAACGTCAAACGCTCCCGGTGCTTCCGCTTCGGGAGGTTGTCTTGTTTCCTGGTGTGGCCCAGCCGATCGGCGCTGGGCGCCCTGCCACCCTGCGCGCCATTGAAGCGGCTGTGAAGAGCGAGTCGCGCCTCATCTTCGCCGTTTCCCAGCGCGAAAACGTGGACCAGGTTGCTGCCGCCGGGTTGTACATCATGGGCACCATCGCGCGGATCAGTCAGATCCAGCGCGGCCTGGGCGGCGTGCAGCTGCTGCTTCAGGGCGAGGCTCGGGGCACGGCGCTGCAGTACGTGGAGACAGGCGGCCATCTGGAGGCGGTCGTCCGCGAGGCGGAAGAGCTGCCGCCTTTGAAGGCCGACGATCCCGCGTTCGTCGCCCTGTACCGCGAGGCCCGCGAGCGCGCGGCT
>WNFD01000628.1_pt1 | contig 35107 bp, 27 predicted proteins | sample 5400491 | NCBI WGS metagenome assembly WNFD01 (sample SAMN13153343, study PRJNA577476) | soil metagenome | isolation source: 120 cm saprolite under Douglas fir tree site 2 hole 2 replicate 2 | place: USA:California | collected 2015-04-18 | reverse complement strand
CACGGCGCAGCTGCAGGCCGAAGGCAAGCTCGGCGACCATCATGCGGCGCTCGCCAAGGCGTTCACCACCGCGCGGATGCGCGAGACGGTCGCCTGGGCTCGGGAGATCTTCGGCGGGAACGGCATCGTTCTCGACTACGACGTCGCGCGCTTCTTCGCCGATTCGGAAGCGCTCTATTCCTACGAAGGCACGTTCCAGATGCAGAACCTGATCGTCGGCAAAGCCATCACAGGGCTGAGCGCCTTCGTGTAAGGCGTTCCTTTCGACATGGGAGACACACTGATGAGCTCGACGTTCGCTGCGCCGCCACTCGAGAATCTTCTGTACGAGAAGAAGGTCGGAATCGCCTATGTGACGCTGAATCGGCCCAAGGTGCTCAACGCCCTCAATCAACGGACCTGGGAGGATCTGCGAACGGTCTTCGAAGACGCGCGGGACGATGAGTCGGTGCGCGGCGTCATCGTGACCGGCTCGGGCGACAAAGCGTTCATCGCCGGCGCCGATATCAGCGAGCTCGCGCAGGTCACGGCGGTCGACGCCGCGAAGTCCAGCAGCTTCGGCCAGGCGGTCCTCGATCTCATCGAGAATCTCGGTAAGCCGGTGATCGCGGCCGTCAACGGCTTCGCGCTCGGCGGCGGCTGCGAAGCGGCGATGGCCTGCACCATCAGGGTGGCCGCGGAGCACGCGAAGTTCGGCCAGCCCGAGGTCACGTTGGGACTCATTCCAGGCGGCGGGGGAACGCAACGCCTCCCGCGACTGGTCGGGAAAGGTCGGGCCCTGCAGCTGATCCTCTCCGGCGCGATGATCAGCGCTCAGGAGGCTTATCGCATCGGCCTCGTCAACGAGGTCGTGCCCGGCGCGGAGCTTCTCACCCGCGCCGAAGCGATCCTGAAACAGATCTTCGCCAACGCGCCGCTCGCGGTCAAGTTCTCGCTCGAGGCGGTGAACAAGGGCATGGAGACGAGCCAAGCCGAGGGCATGTCACTCGAAGCCTCGCTCTTCGGATTGTGCGCGGGCACCGAAGACAAGCAGGAGGGCACGCGGGCCTTCTTGCAGAAACGCACGCCACAGTTCCAGGGGCGATGAGGAGCCGACATGACAGCTGACAAGAACGCAACCGACAACATCTTCTCGGGTTTGAAGGTCGTGGACCTCGCCAGTTTCATCGCGGGTCCGAGCGCCGCGGTCATCTTGTCCGACTTCGGCGCCGAGGTCATCAAGGTCGAGCCGCCCACGGGCGATTTGTGGCGAATGGTGTACAAGGTCCCGCCGCAGCCTCACGCGAGGGACAACTACCTATGGCACCTGAACAATCGCAACAAGCGCGGAATCGCGGTCGACCTGAAATCGCCCCACGCGGTGAAGATTCTCGAACGGCTCGTCCGATGGGCCGACGTCATGATCGTCAACACGCCGCATCCCGCGCGCAAACGCCTCAAGCTCGAATACGAGGACGTCGCGGCGTGGAACCCCCGGCTGATCTACGCCGACCTCACCGGCTACGGCGAGAAGGGACCGGACGCCAACCTGCCGGGATTCGACATCACGGCCTACTGGGCCCGCAGCGGCTTGCTGTCGCTGACACGGGATGCCGGCGCTCCGCCGACCTTGCCGGTCGCGGGCAGCGGCGATCACGCCACGGCGGTTGGCATCTACTCCGCGATCGTCACGGCGCTGTATCGGCGGGAGCGCACCGGGAAGGGCTCCTACGTCACGACGTCGCTCCTGGCCGAAGGCGTCTGGGCCTGCGGCGTCTCGATTCAGGCTGCGCTGTGCAACGCGACCTTCTATCCGCTGCACGATCGCAAGAATCCACCGAGCATGCTCATGAACGTGTATCGCGCCTCGGATGACAGCTGGTTCCTGCTCGTCCTGGAGTCGTCGAGATGGCCGGCGCTGGCCAAAGGCATCGGCCGTCCGGACCTCCTGACGGATCCGCGATTCAACGATGCCGCGAAGCAGGCCGCGAATTCGGCACCGCTCACGGCCATCCTCGACGAAGTGTTCGGCGCCAAGCCGATGGCCCACTGGCACGAAGTCTTCGAACAGGCCGGGATCACATTCGGCCGCGTTCAGACCCCCGCCGACGTCGTCAATGACCCGCAGCTGCGGGAGAACGACATCGTCGTTCCGCTGGAGGGCGCCGGAGGAAGCCTGACCTCTACGATCAGCAGTCCCATTCAAGTGCACGGCGTCACCAAAGTCCCGGCGAAGCGCGCCCCTGAGCTCGGCGAACACAACGACGAGGTTCTCACGGAACTGGGGTTCGACGCGACGGAGATCCAGGGCCTGCGCGTCAACGGCACCATCCCCAAGGCACACGCCAAGGCGAGCTAGGAGAAGGCAATGGGCAGCTTGTTCGTACTGGACCTGAGCGGTGGCCGTGTTCTTTCCATGAACACCGACGGCTCGAATCGTAAGGTGCTCGTCACCGACTGCCGATACCCCGACGGCGTGGCCGTCGACGTCGAGGGCGGGCACATCTACTGGACCAACATGGGCATTCCCCACCTCAACGACGGCTCCATCGAGCGCGTCGACCTCGATGGGCGGACCCGCAAGACCATCGTGCCCGAGGGCGTCACGTTCACGCCGAAGCAGCTCCATCTCGACAAGAAGAACGGCAAGCTCTACTGGTCGGACCGCGAGGGGATGCGCGTCATGCGCTCGAATCTCGACGGATCACAGGTTGAAACCCTCGTGGAGACGGGCCATGGCGATATCGATCGGCGCGACCAGACGCGCTGGTGCGTCGGAATCACCATCGATCCCTCACGCGGACAGATCTACTGGACGCAAAAAGGCCCGGACAACGCCGAGCGGGGTCGCATCTTCCGCGCCGGTATCGAGATCCCGCGGGGCGAGAAAGCGGCCCATCGCAACGACATCGAGCTGCTGTTCGACGGCTTGCCGGAGCCCATCGATCTGGAGCTGGATCTCGATCGGCGCGTTCTGTACTGGACGGACCGCGGCGATCCGCCGCGCGGCAACACCGTGAACCGTGCGCCGATCGATGGGCCCCGACCAGGTGCTCCGGAGATCGTGCTGACCCACCTGATGGAAGGAATCGGTCTCGCCCTGGACCCTCGGCGCGATCGGATGTTCGTGACCGATTTCGGCGGCTCGATCTATTCCGCCCGGCTCGATGGGTCGGGCAAACAAATGTTCCTCTCTGCGCAGGGAAATCTCACCGGCATCGCCTACGCCGAGATCTCGCCCAAGGAGAAATAAACATGCCCTACGACAAGCCGATTCACCGGATCGCGATCGTCGGCACTGGAGTCATCGGCGCGAGCTGGGCCGCCCAGTACCTCGCGCGCGGGTTCGACGTGGTCGCGACCGATCCCGCGCCGAACGCCGAAGCCAACTTGCGTAAGTACGTCGACGAAGCGTGGCCCGCACTCACGACGATCGGCCTTTCGCGAGGCGCGGCCCGGGAGCGATTGAGCTTCGCGTCGAACATGAAGACGGCGCTATCGGAGGCCGACTTCGTCCAGGAAAACGGGCCCGAGCGCCCGGACTTCAAGATCAAGTTGTTCGCCAGCATGGACGACGCGACGCCTCCGGCCTCGATCATCGCCTCGAGCTCGTCGGGGATCACGATGAGCGTCATGCAGTCCGGCTGCAAGCGCCCCGAGCGTTGTGTGATCGGGCATCCGTTCAATCCTCCGCACATCATCCCGCTCGTCGAGGTCGTGGGCGGGGCAAAGACCTCGCCCGCGGCAATCCAGCAAGCCATGTCGTTCTACGCGGCGATCGGAAAGAAGCCGATCCTGCTGCACAAGGAACTTCCCGGCCACGTCGGGAATCGGCTCCAGGCGGCTCTCTACCGCGAGGTCATGCACCTCATTCAGCAGGGCGTGCTGAGTGTCGCCGACGCCGACGATGCCGTGAGCTGGGGGCCGGGACTACGCTGGGGGGTCATGGGTCCCAGCCTACAGTGGCACCTCGGCGGTGGCCCAGGCGGGATCGCACATTTCATGGAACACCTGATGGACCCCCTGGCCGGCATGATCAAGACACTCGGAAATCCCGAAATCACGCCCGACCTCAAACGGACGATCGTCGAAGGAGTCCTTCAAGAGGCGGGACGTCGCTCGGTGGAGCAGCTCGCGCACGAAGAAGACGAGCTATTGGTGGGGCTTCTTCGTCTCCGCTCTCAGCCGAGAGCGTCCTGAACGCCATTCGCACGCAAGAGATCAGATCATGAGTGACATCGTCACGGAACACTCCGGAAGCATTCTGACGATTCAGCTGAATCGTCCGGCAAAGAAGAATGCGATGACGTCCAGCATGTACACCGCCATGGCGGACGCGCTTCACGACGCGGCAAGCGACGACCACACCCGAGTCGTGCTCTGGCATGGCGCGGGAAATTCGTTCACCGCGGGCAACGATCTGGAGGATTTCATGAAGAATCCTCCAGGGCCGGGGGAAAGTCCACAGGCCCGACTGATCAACGCGCTGATCAACTTCGAGAAGCCGCTGGTCGCGGCTGTACAGGGCGTCGCGATCGGGGGCGGAACCACCATGCTGGCTCACTGCGACTTCGTATACGCGGGGGAGAGCGCGAAGTTCCAGCTGCCGTTCGTCAACCTCGCTCTCGTCCCGGAATTCGGCAGCAGCTACCTGCTTCCGTTGCGTTTCGGATATGTCCGCGCGGCCGAGCTAGTCCTCCTGGGGCAACCATTCGACGCCTCGCGGGCAGCGGAGCTAGGACTCGTCACACAGGTCGTGCCGGATCAGAAACTTCTGGTCACCGCGACCGAGACCGCGCGAAAGCTGACGGAGAAGCCCACCGGCGCGTTGCAGGCTTGCAAGCGACTCATGAAACGGACCTCACGCGAGCAGCTCGAGCAGGCGGTGAAATTCGAGAACGAGGAGTTCGCGGTGCGAGTGCGCTCTGCCGAGGCGAAGCAAGCGTTCACCGCGTTCTTCGAGAAGCACTCGCCAGCACACGATCGGTAGGGTACGACGACTCTTGAGCGCCCATGGACGCTGCGGATCGAGCGGCCAACGCCAGACACCGCGTGTTCGCCTTGTCCCCGCTCGCGCAACGATCTGGCCCCGCGCGTGACGTTGAGCGCGCTGGTAAAATTCCCGGCTTGCCGAGTTCACGGTCGTGCTAGCGTTCGCAGGGCGAGAGGGTACCGCATGACAGCGATTGGGCCCCCGACAGGTTCCTGACGTCATGGGAGAACGGCCATGGTGATTCTCTCTCTCTTCGTACGACACGCCGCTGCCTCCGTCGCCGCGACGACCGGCGCCGTCCTTCTCCTCTGCGGCGTCCCATCCCCTTGCGCCGAGGAGTCGCGTCTTGACATACCCGAGCGGTATCGCCGTCAGGTCGCGCCGACGCCAAGCACGTACTGGCGGTCTCCCGATCTCCGCGATTACACGCGAGTGCTCAAATCGACCGACGCTCCCCTCATCGATCCGAGCAAGCGCTACGAGTTGCCGGAGCTGATCGATCTGGCGCAACGCGTGAATCCTGAGACCCGGGTGACGTGGGAGGCGGCTCGACGAGCCGCACTCGCCGTCGGGCTCGTGGAGAGCGAATACTTTCCGGTGCTCGCGATCTCGGCTCTCGGCGGCTACCGGAGTGTGGGAGTCGCCATCCCCAGGAACCTCGTCTCCGACGGCTTCTTCCGCTTCGAGCTGCTCCAGGCGGTTCCCGCCTTGAATCTGCGGTGGCTGCTGCTCGACTTCGGTCGTCGCGGGAGCGCCTGGGACGCCGCGAAGGAGCGATTGCTGGCCGCAAACCTCGGGTTCAACCGGAAGCATCAACAAATCGCCTTCGCCGTTCAGCGCGCGTTCTACGGCCTCACCAGCGTCCGCGCCCGAATCGCCGTCGGGCAGGCCTCGCTCGACGCCGCCCGCACGGTCCAGGACGCAACGGAGAGGCGCCTCCAAAGCGGACTCGCCACGCGTCCCGAGCTCGCCCAGGCCAGACAGCAAGCGGCCCAGGCCTTCTTTGACTTGGAGCAGGTGCTCGACCAAGAGCGAGACGCGCACGTGACCCTCGCGGAGAATATCGGCATACCACCCACGACGCCGATCCAGGTGACGGATTTTTCTGCGCTGCCTCCAGCGGTCCAACTGCAAGAGTCCGTCGAGAAGACGATCGATCGCGCACTCGAGAAGCGACCCGACCTCATCGCCCGGGTCGCGGCGCTCCGCGCGTCCGAGGCCGAGGTCAGCCGGGCCCGCGCGGCCTACTGGCCGACGCTGTCACTGGTCGGCGATGTCGGCTCGATCCTGGGCAACGCGCGCGTCACCGCCGACGGGAAGTCCACCGGGTGGTTCGGGGCAACCCAGCCCAGCTACGGGATCGGGTTGGCGCTCGAATGGGAGATCTTCGACGGCGGAGCGCGTCGGCGCCGCGTCGAGCTGGCCGAGTCGGCGCGTCGGGCCGCCCAGGATGAGATCGCGGCCACGCGCGACCGCGCCATCAGCGATGTGTGGAAGGCGTACACCGACGTCAAGCTTGCCTTCCGGCGGCTCGACGTCACGGCAGCGCTGGTGGACGCCTCGCAGCAATCGTACGAGGATTCGCTCAAGTCCTATACTGTGGGGCTCGGCACGCTGACCGATCTCCTCGCCGCCCGGCGAGAGCTCAGCCGTGCGCGGTTCGTCGACCTCGACACGAAAGTCCAGCTGCTGGAGTCGTCGGCGGCCCTCGCGTTCACGACGGGCGAGATCTCGGACGCCCGCGTTGCGCCAGATCACTAGGGGACGGCCTTGGGACCGCAAGTCAACATCGTCGGCTCGTTTTTTCCGTCGTGGATGCTCTGCGCCGCGATCGGCATCGGTGTCGCCGTGCTGGCGCGACGACTCTTCCTGCTCGTAGGCGTGGATCCCTATCTCGGCCCGCGCGCGCTCGTCTATCCGAGCCTCGCGCTGCTCGTCACCCTCGTCCTCTGGGTGGCGCTGTTCAGGGTCTAGCCGAATGGCGACGACTGACGAGCTCCGAGGTTCGAACGGACGGCGCATCGTGGGGCGGCTGCTCGGCGCTTTGATCGTCACCGGCGCCGCCGTCGCGGTGATCGTCACCCTGCTGCAGTGGGACATTCGCCCGCAGACCGACGATGCCACCGTGCGCGCCAATTTCGTGGGCATCGCTCCGCAGGTGAACGGCCACATCGTCGACCTGCGCGTCCGCGACAACCAGCAGGTAAGCGAAGGCGACGTGCTCTTCATCGTGGACCCGCGGCCGTACGAGATCACCGTTGCCCGCGCCCGGGCCTCCCTCGCGCTGACGCGCAAAGAGGTCGACGGCCTGCGCAAGGGCGTCTCCACCGCCGATGCCGGCGTCGCGCGCGCGGCCGCGCAGCTCAACGCCTCGGCGGCGGACGTGGTGCGGCGGGAGACAGATCCGGTAGCCGCGGATGCCGAGATCGCCCGCCTCGAGGCGCAACGGGTTGCCTCCGAGGCGGCGCTGCAGCGTTCGAAAGCCGAGCTGCGGCACGCGGAAGACTACCTGGGGCGGGTCGAGCAGTTGCTGCCCGAGAAGTTCGTGACCGAGGACAAGGTGGACGAGGCCCGCACGAAGCGGGTCTCGGCGGCCATGGCCGCCGAGCAGGCGCGCACCTCGGTGTTGGCCGCCGACGCCGCGCTCGACGAAGCCCGCGCGAAGAAGAAGGCCGCCGTGGCCGCACTGGCGGCCACGCGTGCTCAGCACATCGCGACCGAGGCTGCACTGCAGCAGTCCAGGAGCGAACGCGGGCGGGCCGAGGACAACGTCGGGCAAGTGGCCGACACGAACGCCCGCGTCGCCGCCGCGGAAGGCGCCCTGCACTCGGCCGAGCTGGACCTCGAGTTCACCCGCGTGCGTGCGCCATTCAGCGGCAGGGTGGTCAATCTCAACATTTCGATCGGCGCGTTCGCTCGAAGCGGGACCGAGGTGTTCACCCTCGTCGACACCGGCACCTGGTACGTGATGGCGAACTTCCGCGAGACGCAGCTGCGGCATGTTCCCGCCGGCGCGCCCGTCGATCTCTATCTCCAATCGCACCCCGGACGCCGCTTCCGAGGCACGGTCGTCGGGCTCGGCTGGGCCGTGCTGCCCGAGAACGGAACCAGCGTGGGTGGATTGCCGCGCGTCGAGCGCTCGCTCGACTGGATCCGGCTGGCGGCGCGCTTCCCGGTGCGAATCAAGGTCGAGGATCCGGACGACTCGTTCCGGATCGGAGCCTCGGCAGTCGCGACCGTGCACGGCTCGTTCAAGAGCGTCCGGTGACGGCGGCCGCGCTCATCGGCTTCCTGCGCCGCGAGCTCGCGCCGACGCCCGGGCGCGCCAGCGCGACCTTCCGGTTGACGCTGGCCTGCCTGATCGCCACCATCCCGATCCTGACCCATCGCATCCCGCATGCGCTCGTCGTGCTGATCGTCATGTATCTCATCACTCAGGAGGACACCGCGGCGACGCTGCTCGGCTCCATTCTCGGCGTGGTCGGCGTCACGGTCGGCCTGGGCGCCGCGCTGCTCGCCTGGATGGTCGTCCTCGACATCGCCTGGCTGCGTATCTTGTGTTTCGTCGCCTTCAACTTCGTCGGATTGTTTCTCAAGCGCGTGCTGGTTGTCGGCGCACTCGGATCCGCGATCGGCGTGCCGGCGGCTCTCGTGATGGTGCTTCCGGACGTCGCGCCGCTGCCACCGGAACGTCTCGTCGAATTCGTGCTCTGGATCTGGTGGTGCGTGACGCTCGGGCTTACCGTCAACCTTGGTGTGCAGCTGCTGCTCTCACCGGGTGACCCGTTGACGCTGCTTCAGCGCGAGCTCGACGCGAGGCTGCGCGCCGTCGAGAACACCGTTCGGGAGCTCGCCGGGGTGAGCGTTGACGTCAAGCCGGCGGCGCCCGCGACGTCGCTTCACGCGTTCGCCACGGCGGGAATGTCGCGCCCACTCGCGCTGCTCAAGAGCGCCTCGCTGACCAGCGCCCGGGCGCGGCAACGCCACGAGACGCTCGCGACGGCCATCACGCTCGTCGACCGACTGGTCACCGACGCGGGCGCGCTGCGGCTCGTCGCGTCATCGACGTCGAGCGCGCCGATCCGTGCGTCGCTCATACGTGTCGCAGCCGGCTGCGACCGCACCCGGCAGGCGTTCGCCGAACACCGGTGGCCCGAGGCGGCGCCGGATGCAGCGCATCTCGTCTCGCCCGATCTCGGCGCGGCCACGCCGCCGCCGCTGGCCGATATGGCGCGCACGCTCGACCAGCTCTCGGCGGTGGCCCGCATCGAGCGCCCGAGCGCTACCGCGAAGGAGAGCGGACCGCGTCTCCTGTTGCCCGACGCCACCACGAATCCCGAGTACGTGCGTTTCGCGGTCAAGGGTACGCTCGCCGCACTGATCTGCTACATCCTGTTCATCGGCTTCGACTACCCGGGGATCTACACGTCCGTGATCACGTGCTTCGTGGTGTCGCTGTCGACCATCGGGTCGAGCAACCAGAAGGGGCTCCTGCGGTTCGGCGGCGCAGCGGTTGGCGGTGTCATGGGCCTGCTCGCCCTCGTCTATGCATTTCCGAACATCGATGGAGTCGGCGGATTCTGGCTCGTCTTCGCGAGCGGCACCGCGGTAGCCGCGTGGATCAACTTCGGCACGCCGCGGATCTCCTACGGCGGATACCAGACCGGACTCGCCTTCTACAAGGCTACGCTGCAGAACCTCGGGCCGGCCGTGAGCGCCACCGTCGTTCGTGACCGGCTCATCGGGGTCGCCTTCGGCCTCATCGTGTTCGGCCTCGTGGAGCACCTGCTGTGGCCGGTGCGGGCGGCGGATCGTATGCACGCGCGGCTGGCCGAGATGTTTCGCGCGCTCGCCGCGTTGGCGCGCGTGGCCTCCCGCTCTCAGGATGTTGCGGGGGACGTGGATGCCCGTCGCCAATTGATCTCGCAGCAGCTGACGGACGTGCAGGGATTCATCGAGTCCTCGAAGTTCGAGCCGGGCGCGGACGGGGCCGATGCCCACGCCATCGAGCGGCTGACCGCCGATGCCCAGAGCGTGTTCCTTGTGCTGCTGGCCATTGCGCGCGACGCGGAGTCAGCTGCCATCCGCCCGGACACGGTGCCGGCGACCACCCCTCGCGTCGACGCGGACGTGGCGACGATTCTCGACGGGCTCGCGGATCGCATTCGACCGGGCGGAACGGTGCGGGAGACCGACCTCAATGGCGCGCTGGCCGCCTTCGAATCGTCGATCGCCGCTCAGGGCGACGCGATCGGGGAGGACGTGACCCACGCGGGAACGCTTGCGCTGTACCGCGAGCTCGCTGTCGCCGTGCGTCGAGTCGCCTCGAGCGACCGACGCTCGGTCTCCGCGGAGGATCGACGATGACCTCCTCGACCGGTACGCGAACGCGCATTCGAGTCCCGTCAAGGAGGGCGAGGATACGGTCCGGATTAACGTACCTTTAGCTTCCGGGCCGACAGCCGATAGGAGGAGCGGCCCTTGTTGATCGCCGGTAAGGTGTCTCGATCCTGTTCGTGGGAACCACACCCCGGGAAATTCGACGCCGTGGCCGGCTGACGGGCAGGCACGGGCCCGCCTTTTCCGCAGAATGCGACAGGGTGTCCGGTTCAGAGATGCCCGCGGAGGACTCTGGCCAACCTCTGAAGCACTGCCGAAGGGACCAGTTTCCCTGGCAACAGGCGCGTGCCCTTCAGAGAAAGGGCAATTCTGACTCGGTTACTCTTACCGACTCACGAGGCTCACCACGGCGCCCTCGGATCCGATGCTAACATTATTACGAAGTTGGGCTCCGGGGGCTAGAGCGCAGTTTTTGCACCTAGCGGCCGCCGTCGACTGCAGCTTCACTCGATGCTACGCCCTGAAAGGTGACGCGAGGTCACGACTCGGGAGAGACGTCGATGCCTCTGCTTCTCGGGAAGAACGTGACGAAGGCTCCCCAGCTGGCGCCGTCTGCCTTCGGAGGCGAGCGGATCCGCCGACCGGCCGGGGCCACCACGGCCCGAGAAAGTCCACCGCCGCAGCCTTCATCGCCTGCACCCATGCCCCCGCAAAGCGCGGGATCTCAGTCCTACTCGGACACGGGTTACGAAAACCAGGCTCGGAGCATCGGTCATGCGTCGGAGGGTGCAATGACGACACTGACGGCGAGCAACGCCCAAAAAGTGCTGCGCGATAGGGAACAAGAGCTTCGCACGGCCCGTGACGAATTAGCAATTAAGGTGGCGGAACGAACCTCCGAGCTACGCCGGAGCGAAAGAGAGCTTCGCGACGTGGTCGATACCATTCCGGCGATAGTCTGGAGTGCCCTCCCGGACGGCTCGAATGCTTACGTGAACCGCCGATTCGTGGAGTACTCGGGCATCTCGGCAGAGCAGATGGCCGGATCGGGCTGGCATGACGCAACTTACCCGGACGATCTGGAGCGACACGAAAGCAAGTGGCTCACGTGCGTTGGCACCGGCGAGCCTTCTGAGGACGAGGTGAGGATCCGTCGCGCGGATGGGCAATACCGCTGGCATCTGCAACGCGGCGTGCCGCTCCGAGATGAAGATGGAAACATCCTCAAGTGGTATGGTGTCCTCACCGACATCGAAGATCGCAAGCGCGCCGAGGACAAAATCCGGGCGCAAGAAGCTGAACTCCGTCAAATTCTCGATCTGGCGCCTCAGTTGGTGGCTGTGATAGGACCGCAGGGCGAGCGCCTGTTTGCCAACCGAGTCTTACTCGAAATATTGGAGCTTACTTTCGAGGAGTGGCGTAATCGGCCTTTCCCTTCCCTATCTTCCCTTCATCCAGACGATCGGGAACACTTCGCCAGAGTCTTTGAGACTGTGTTCAATCGTGGCGCTCCGACCGCATTCGAGGCGCGGGTACGCAGTAGGGACGGGACGTTTCGCTGGTTCCTGTTCCACCAGAACCCATTGCGCGACGATCACGGACGCATTACTCGCTGGTATCTAGTAGGAACGGATATCGACGATCGCAAAAGGGCAGAACACAAACTTCAGCAGGAACACATTGCCCTTCGCGAGGAGATCGACAAGATCTCCATGTTCGAGGAGATCGTCGGCGCCTCGCCGCCGCTTCGGGCGGTCCTGTCGCACGTGTCCAAGGTGGCGCCGACGGACTCGACCGTGCTGATCGCCGGTGAGACCGGCACCGGCAAGGAGCTCATCGCCCGGGCTATCCACAAGCGATCCCCCCGCTCCGCCCGGGCCTTCGTCGCCGTGAATTGCGCGGCGATTCCGTCGTCGCTCATCGCCTCGGAGCTGTTCGGCCACGAGAAGGGGGCGTTCACCGGAGCCCTGCAGCGGCGCCAGGGTCGCTTCGAGCTGGCCGACGGCGGCACGCTCTTCCTCGACGAGGTCGGCGAACTCCCCGCCGAGACCCAGATCATGCTGCTCCGCGTGTTGCAAGAGCGCGAATTCGAGCGGGTCGGGGGGAGCGGGCCCGTCCGCGTGAACGTGCGCGTGATCGCCGCCACGAATCGCGATCTCCACGCCGCCGTGGCCGACGGCACCTTACGCGCGGACCTCTTCTATCGGCTCAACGTGTTCCCATTGGAGGTGCCCGCTCTGCGCGAACGTCGGCCCGATGTCCCCTTGCTCGTCGAATACTTCATCCATCGCTACGCCAAGCGCGTCGGCAAGCGGGTCCGCCGCCTCACCAAGGAGACGTCGGAGCTGCTTCAGTCGTACGACTGGCCGGGCAACATCCGCGAGTTGCAGAACGTCATCGAGCGCGCGGTGATCGTGTGTGATTCGGACACGCTCTCGATCGATCCGCGGTGGCTCTCCGGTCGATCCCTTGGGACCGCGCCGGTCGCCAGCCTCTCCACCGGCACGCTGGCGACCCACGAAAAGGACGCCATCGAGGCGGCGCTCAAGAACAGCAAGGGCCGCGTGGCCGGGCCGCTCGGCGCCGCGGGGCGGCTCGGGGTGCCCGCCTCGACGCTCGAGTCGAAGATCAAGGGGCTGCAGATCGACAAGCGGCGCTTCAAGCCAGGGTAGCCCTCCGTCAGGCTTCCTCGAGGGTATTCCGAGTGACCGTCGACATCCGGCCGTTTCGACGGCTGCATTGGGTGTCGAGGCGACCGACGCCCTCCTGGCGAGGCGGGCGGTCGGCACCCGTGTCTGGCGGAATTTCCTGGGCACCCTCCTGCTCCTAGCAATCCCGCTGGCTGGACACGTGGCGCAGATGGCTGCGTGGGCGGCGGCTTCATAGCGGCCGGTGCGTTCAGGGCCTTTCCGGTCGCGTTCCACCACTCGGCGGCCAACTACACGACGCCCGGCTACAGCGACATGTCGCCACGCGGGCGCTTGCTGGTTCGCGACCCTTCGCGAGAGATTCGCGACCTGGATCGCGGTCTCGAATAGAAACGGCAGCTTAGGCTTGGCCTTCCCCTTGCTCTACGTCGTCCGCAGAGGTCTGCATTGACAGAGAACCCTCGAATGGCTCGGGTTGTCGGGGCGGTCCCAAGGCCGTGCCCCAGGCGATCGTCGCCACGCGCGCCTAGACGGGGCCTCCGGTGTCGACCGTCGGCATCTCCGATCAGAAGGTCGAAGAGATGAATGGGAGCGGCCCGCGCATGACGGCACGGATCGACCGGGATGATTCGCTCGTGGCGGCCCTCCGCCGGGGTGATCCCACGGCCGCCGAGGATCTGGTCGCCGCCTACGGTGACCGCGCCTCCCGCCTCGCCAATCGGATCACGGGGAACGCGCCGGATGCCGAGGAAAACGTACGTGACCGGGCAGCGGGGCTCTCGGTGACTCGCGTGCCCCTGGCGCCGAAAGCGCACCATCAATCCTTCAATCCTTTTTCACGAGCCGTCGTGAGACATCTGCGAGCGTGCGCTCTGCCCTCAATAGAATCAATGGTTTGCATTCGGCCGGCAATTTGCTCTCTCGAGAACGCCAGGGAGACACGCGGGTGACCTTTCGAATCTATCGCGCATCGACGCCGGAGGCGATCGTCTTCGCGCTGAGTGGAGACATCGATCGCGAGCACGCCGCCCGGCTGCAGAAATTCCTCACGAGCGCTACGGACCGTCGCGTCACCCTCGATCTCCAGAACGTCACACTGATCGACCGAGCGGCGGTCCAGTTTCTGGCGGGCGTGGAGGCCACCGGGATCCGAATCGTCAACTGCCCGGGGTACGTGCGCACCTGGATCGCCGCAGAGAGAGACAGCCAGCCGCAACCGACTCCGGAGCCGGACAACCAGGAGCGGCCCACTGTGATCCGTCGCGGCGATGGAACGCACTTGCACGGTCTTGCTGACATTCCCCAGTGCCAGCGTCCAGCGGCACGCCTGTCCCTCGAAAGAACAACGACGACAGAGGCTGGAGACAACACATGAGAACCCAGTTACTCGACGGCACGGTAGCAGATCGGCAGAGGTCTGAGCCGGCCAGAAAATCTCTCCGGGTGTGGCCGCGCAATCCGGCCGCCGCGTTGTGGAGCACCATGGTCGGCAAGAAGGTCGTGATGGCGGTGACCGGCATCGTGCTGGTCGGCTTCGTCGTCGCGCACATGCTCGGCAACTTGAAGATCTTCCTCGGCGCCGAGGCCATCGACGCCTACGCGGCGTTCCTCCGCACGATGGGCGAGCCGCTGTTTCCCTACAGCGTGCCGCTGTGGGTCGTTCGTATCGTCCTCCTCGCCTGCGTCGCGCTGCACATCACCGCCGCCGTCCAGCTCACCCGGATGAACTGGGCCGCGCGCCCCCAGGCTTACGACACCAAGCATTCCATCGCGACGACCTACGCGGCTCGTACCATGCGCTGGAGCGCGATCATCCTCGTCCTCTTCGTCGTCTATCACCTGCTGCACCTGACGGCCGGCGTGGTCGGCTTCCAGCCCGGCGAGTTCCGCGAGCTGTCCGTCTACCACAACGTCGTGGCCGGCTTCTCGACCTGGTACGTGTCGCTGTTCTACATCGTGGCGATGGCGTGCCTGTGCCTGCACCTGGATCACGGAGTCTGGAGCTTGCTCCAGACTCTGGGATGGAACAACGCGCGGACCACACCGGCGCTGCAGGGGCTGTCGCGCGGGGTGGCGCTGGTCGTGTTCCTCGGCTTCATCTCCGTCCCCGTTGCCGTCCTGGCCGGGTGGGTCCGCTGAAGGAGGCTCCGATGGCGATCGTGCTCGACGCCCGAATCCCTGAGGGACCGATCGAACAGAAGTGGGACCGCTGCCGCTTCGAGATGAAGCTGGTGAATCCCGCCAACCGGCGCAAGCACACCGTCCTGGTCGTCGGCTCGGGTCTCGCGGGGGCCGCCGCCGCCGCCACGCTCGGCGAGCAAGGCTACCACGTGCAGTGCTTCTCGTTCCACGACACCCCTCGCCGCGCTCATTCCATCGCGGCCCAGGGCGGGATGAACGCGGCCAAGAACTACCGGAACGACGGCGACAGCGTCTTCCGCCTCTTCTACGACACGGTGAAGGGCGGCGACTTCCGCGCTCGCGAGGCGAACGCGTATCGGCTCGCACAGGTCAGCGTGAACATCATCGACCAGTGCGTCGCACAGGGGGTGCCCTTTGCTCGCGACTACGGTGGCCTGCTCGAGACCCGCTCCTTCGGCGGCGTCCAGGTCGAGCGGACGTTCTACGCCCGCGGCCAGACGGGGCAGCAACTGTTGCTCGGCGCGTACCAGGCCCTCGAGCGCCAGATCGCCGCCGGAACGGTGACGATGCATCCGCGCAGCGAGATGCTCGACCTGGTCGCGATCGACGGCAAGGCGCGCGGCATCGTCACGCGCGACCTCCAAACCGGCGCCATCGATTCGCATGTGGGTGACGTCGTCGTGCTGGCCACCGGTGGCTACAGCAACGTGTTCTACCTCTCGACCAACGCGAAGGCCTCCAACTGCACCGCCATCTGGCGCGCCCATCGCCGGGGCGCGCTGTTTGGCAACCCGTGCTTCACCCAGATCCATCCCACCTGCATCCCGCAGGCGGGCGAGTACCAGTCGAAGCTCACGCTCATGTCGGAGTCGCTTCGCAACGACGGCCGCATCTGGGTCCCGAAACAGAAGGGCGTCACCCGAAAGCCGAACGACATCCCGGAGAGCGAGCGCGATTACTACCTGGAGCGCCGCTACCCGACCTTCGGCAACCTGGTGCCGCGCGACGTCGCTTCACGCGCCGCCAAGGAGGTATGCGACGAGGGGCGTGGCGTAGGGCCGGGCGGGCACGGCGTCTATCTCGATTTCGGCAGCGCGATCGACCGGCTGGGCCTGGAGAACGTCCGCGAGAAGTACGGAAACCTCTTCGAGATCTACGAGCGGATCACCGGGGACGACGCCTACCAGGTGCCGATGCGCATCTACCCCGCGCCGCACTACACGATGGGCGGACTCTGGGTCGACTACCACCTGATGTCGACGATCCCGGGGCTCTTCGTCGGCGGCGAGGCGAACTTCTCCGACCAGGGGGCCAATCGTCTGGGCGCGAGCGCCCTCATGCAAGGCCTCTCGGACGGCTACTTCATCCTGCCCGCGACGGTGCCCGACTACCTCGCGAAGGCCGAGTTGGCGCAGGTCGATACCTCGCACCGCGCCTTTCGCGAGGCGGAGGAGGAGACCCGCCAGCGCACGCACGCCCTGCTCCAGGCCAATGGTCAGCGGACGGTTGATTCGTTCCACCGGGAGCTCGGGCGGCTGATGTGGGACAACTGCGGCATGGCCCGGTCGGACGACACCCTGCGCCGGGCGCTCGCGAAGATTCCAGAGCTGCGCGACGAGTTCCGGAAGAACGTCCGCGTCCTGGGCGCCGAGGAGGAGCTGAACCAGTCACTCGAGAAGGCGGGCCGCGTCGCCGATTTCCTCGAGCTCGCCGAGTTGATGTGCACCGACGCCCGGCACCGCACGGAGTCGTGCGGCGGCCACTTCCGCGTCGAGAGCCAGACCGCCGAGGGTGAGGCCAAGCGCGACGACGCCAATTTGTGCTATGTCGCGGCGTGGGAGTACACGGGCCCCGGCCAGGCGCCGGCTCTGCACCGCGAGCCGCTCGCGTTCGAGCACGTCCACCTCGCGCAGAGGAGCTACAAGTAACCATGAAACTCACACTGAGAATCTGGCGGCAGAAAGATACGACCACGCCCGGACGATTCGTCACGTACGAGGTCGATGGCGTGACGCCCGAGATGTCGTTTCTCGAGATGCTCGACGTCCTGAACGAGCAGCTCGTCGAGCACGGCGAGGAACCCGTCGCCTTCGAGCACGATTGCCGCGAGGGCATCTGCGGCTCGTGCGGGTTCCTCATCAACGGGGTGTCGCACGGCCCGCGCCGTCACACCACCGTGTGCCAGCTCCACATGCGGTTCTTCAAGGATGGCGATGCCCTGACGCTCGAACCGTGGCGTGCCCGCGCGTTCCCGGTGGTCAGAGACCTCGTCGTCGATCGCTCGGCCTTCGACCGCATCATCCAGGCCGGCGGCTACATCACCGCGCCGACGGGCAGCGCCCCCGACGCCAACGCGATCCTGGTCGGGAAAGAGGCCGCCGACACGGCGTTCGACGCCGCGGCGTGCATCGGCTGCGGCGCCTGCGTGGCCGCGTGCCCCAACGCCGCGGCCATGCTGTTCACCTCGGCGAAGGTCACACACCTCAACGTGCTGCCACAGGGACAGCCGGAGCGCGACGAGCGAACGCTGAACATGGTGGCCGCCATGCGGCGCGAGGCGTTCGGCGGTTGCTCGAACCACGGCGAGTGTGAGGCCGTGTGCCCGAAGGGAATCCCGCTGGAGTTCATCGCGCAGCTCAACCGGGACGTGGTCCGGGCGGCGTTCCATGGGCACCGCGAGCCCCTGGTCGTCCACGGCGCGCCGCGTCACCCGGCGCACGAGAGCGCAGAGGTCGGAGGTACGTAGCGTCCGTCAGTCGAACGTTCCTGAAACCGGTGAGAACGTCCAGAAGACGATGAGAAAGGAAGGAGCATGGCGATGAAGGCCGACGTACCGCATGGCACAGAGCTGTTGAACCGCCCGGGGTTGAACAAGGGCACCGCGTTCACGGAGGACGAGCGGAGCACGCTCGCCTTACAGGGGCTTCTGCCGCCGCAGGTCGAGAACCTCGCTGAGCAAGTCGCGCGCGCTTACGATGCGTATCAGCGGAAGAAGGATGACCTCGAGCGCCATATCTATCTGCGCGCGCTCCAGGACACGAACGAAGTGCTCTTCTACCGGCTGCTCCTCGATCACATCGAGGAGATGACCCCGATGGTTTACACGCCGGTCGTCGGGCTGGCGTGTCAGCAGTTCAGCCACATCTACCGGCGCCCGCGCGGCCTCTTCATCTCGTATCCTCTGCGCGACTCGATTCGAATGATGTTGCAGAACCGTCCGAATCCGCAGGTCGACGTCATCGTGGTCACGGACGGCGAGCGGATTCTGGGCATCGGTGACCAGGGCGCCGGCGGCCTCGGCATTTCGATCGGGAAGCTCTCGCTCTACACGCTCGTCGGCGGGATCCGCTCCGAGCGGACGCTGCCGATCGTCCTCGACGTCGGAACGAACAACGTGGAGCGGCTGAAGGACCCGGAGTACCTCGGCTGGCGCCACGAGCGGATCACCGGTGACGCGTACTACGACTTCGTCGATCAGTTCGTCCAGGCCGTGAAACAGGAGCTGCCGGACGCGTGCCTGCAGTGGGAGGACTTCGCGACCCCGCACGCCCGGCCCCTCCTCGAGCGCTACCGCGATCAGCTCCTGACGTTCAACGACGACATCCAGAGTACGGCGGCCGTCGCCCTCGGCGCGATTCTCGGCGCGGTCAAGGTGGCCGGGACGCCGCTGAAGGAGCAGCGGGTCGTCATGCTCGGAGCCGGCTCCGCGGGCATCGGCGTCGCCGACTTCCTGCGCGCGGCGATGCAAGACGCGGGACTGTCGCACGAGGAGGCGCGCCGCCGCTTCTGGTTCGTCGACAAGGACGGCCTCCTGCACTCGGACCGTACCGATCTCAGCGCCGAGCAGCGCGTGTACGCGCAACCGTACGAACGTGTGAGCGCCTGGGCTTCCGGGAGCAACGGCATCGCACTCGCCGACGTCATCCGGAAGACCGAGGCGACCATTCTGATCGGCCTGTCGTCCGCCTACGGCGCGTTCACCGAAGAGATCGTGCGCGAGATGGCGCGCAAGGTCGAGCGGCCGATCATCTTCCCGCTGTCCAATCCGACCTCGAAGTCGGAGGCGACCGCGGAGGATCTCATTCGCTGGACGGATGGCCGCGCGCTGGTGGCGACGGGCTCGCCGTTCGCGCCGGTGTCTCACGGTGGGCGTGCGATTCCCATCACGCAGTGCAACAACATCTATATCTTCCCGGCGATGGGACTCGGCCTCATCGCCTCCCGCGCGCGGCGCGTGACGGACGCGATGGTCCTGGCCGCCGCGCGCGCGCTGGGCGAGAAGTCGCCGGCGCTCACCGACCCGTCGGCGACGCTGCTGCCCGCCTTGCCGCAGCTGAGGGATGTCGCCGTTCACATCGCCACCGCCGTCGGTCGGCAGGCACAACGCGACGGCGTTGCGCCGAAGACGAGTGACGCCGAGCTTGGTGAGCGCATCGCCGCGACGCAGTGGACCCCGGCGTATCCTCCGCTCGCGCCGTCGAAGCAGTAGCGCACCGATGGCCGATCGACACCGAGTTGTCATCATCGGAGGCGGTTTTGGTGGCCTCCGCGCGGCGCGGGCGCTGAAGTCAGCGCCCGTCGACGTGACCCTCATCGATCGACGCAACTACCATCTGTTTCAGCCGTTGCTGTACCAGGTGGCCACTGGCTCCCTGTCGCCTGGTCAGATCGCGGCACCGATCCGCTCGGTGCTGGGTCGCCAGAAGAACACGAGGGTGCTCATGGGAGAGGTCGTCGATTTCGATCCGGCGGCCAAGCGAATCATGCTGGCCGACGGCGCGGCTTTCGAGTACGACTCCCTGATCGTCGCCGCGGGGTCCGAGACGTCATACTACGGGCACGACGTCTGGCGACCGTGGGCGCCGGGCATGAAAAGCATCGAAGAGGCCACGAACATCCGGCACAAGATCCTCTACGCGTTCGAGGCGGCCGAACGACTCACCGATCCCGCCGAACGACGTGCGTGGCTTCGGTTCTTGATCGTGGGCGCCGGCGCCACCGGTGTGGAGCTGGCCGGCGCCATCGGCGAGATCGCGCGGCAGACCCTCAAGAACGACTTTCGATCGATCCGTCCTCAGGATGCAGAGATCATCCTGCTCGACGGCGCGCCGCGAGTGTTGATGACCTTCCCGGAGCATCTCGCGAAGAAGGCCGCCCAATCGCTGGCGAGCCTCGGCGTGCAGGTGAAGACCGGGGTCCTGGTGAAGGAGATCGATCACGACGGCGTCACGGTCGACCGTCACGGCACCACGGACCGCCTGCCGTCCAAGACCGTCATCTGGGCCGGAGGGGTGACGGCGCCCCCGCTCGGACGCACGCTAGCGAGTCGTACCAAGGCGGAGACGGACCGGGGCGGACGCATCAAGGTGAATCCCGACCTCACGATCCCGAATCACCCGGACATCTACGTGGTCGGAGACCTCGCGCTGGCCGCCGGTCCCAACGGCAAGCCGTTGCCGGGGGTGGCGCAGGTCGCCATGCAGGGAGGTACGTACGCCGCCAGGGCGATCGTCAGAACGGTCGAGGGCGGGAAGCCACTGCCCCCGTTCAAGTATTTCGACAAGGGCGAACTGGCCGTCATCGGCCGGGCCGCCGCGGTGGCCAACGCCTTCGGTCTGCATCTCTCCGGATTCGCCGCCTGGCTCATCTGGGCGTTCGTCCACTTGACCTACCTTGTTCAGTTCCGCAGTCGCATCACGGTCTTCGTCGAGTGGGCCATCGAGGATCTCACGTTCAGCCGCGGGGCCCGACTGATTACCGGTCCCGCACTGACCGATTTCGACTTCAACAAGGAGATGGCGGGGGAGAACCGCTCACGCGGACCCGCCTGATGGGCGACATGCCAGCCAACGATCACGCTATGGGTATAGCCAAGGTCCGAGTCGAAGAAGACGCTCTCGGTCACGTCGAGGTGCCGGCGGAGCACCTGTGGGGCGCCCAGACCGAACGCTCGCGCCGCAATTTCCCGATCGGCGGGGAGCGCTACCGGTGGGACCGGCCGGTCATCCGGGCGCTCGGGATCCTCAAAAAGTGCGCCGCCCTTGCGAACGCAGAGCTGGGCCAGCTGGCGCCCGATAAGGTCGACCTTATCGTACGCGCCGCGCAGGACGTTGTGGATGGAAAGCTCGACGACGAGTTCCCGCTCGTCGTGTTCCAGACCGGCTCGGGAACCCAGACCAACATGAACGCCAACGAGGTGATCGCGAACCGCGCGATCCACCTCGCCGGCGGGGTCGTGGGATCGAAACAGCCGATTCACCCCAACGACGATGTGAACCACAGCCAGTCGTCCAACGACACGTTTCCCACCGCGATGCACATCGCCACCGTCGAGCAGCTCGACAGCGTGCTCATCCCCGCCATCCGCGCGTTGCGAGACACGCTGAACGCCAAGGCCAAGGCATTTTCGGGAGTCGTGATGGTTGGCCGGACCCACCTGCAGGACGCGACACCGCTGACGCTCGGGCAGGCGATCTCGGGCTGGGTCGGCCAGCTCGACCAGGCGCTGGAGGGGCTCGGTCGCGCGTTGCCGGGCGTCTGCGCGCTCGCCATCGGTGGCACCGCCGTCGGCACCGGCCTGAACGCCGACCCCCGTTTCGGCGAAGTCTCGGCGCGCCGAATCGCAGACGAGACCGGGAAGCCGTTCGTCTCGGCGCCGAACAAGTTCGCGGCGCTGTCGGCTCACGACGCGATGGTCGACGTCAGCGCGGCGCTGCGCACCCTCGCCGGCGCCCTGATGAAGATCGCCAACGACGTCCGCTGGTACGCGTCTGGCCCTCGCGCCGGATTGGCCGAGCTGCTGATTCCGGCAAACGAGCCGGGGTCGTCGATCATGCCAGGGAAGATCAATCCCACCCAATGCGAAGCGCTGACCATGGTCGCCGTGCAGGTCTTCGGCAACGATCACGCCGTCGCTTTCGCGGGATCGCAGGGCAATTTCCAGCTCAACGTCTATAAGCCGGTCATCCTTCACAACGTGCTGGAGTCGATCCGGCTGCTGGCCGAGGGCGCACGCTCGTTCAACGACCGCTGCGCGGCGGGTATCGAGCCGAGTATCAGGCGGATCCGGGAGCACCTCGATAACTCGCTCATGCTGGTGACCGCGCTCAACCCGCACATCGGCTACGAGAAGGCCGCGCAGATCTCCCTGAAGGCGTACCGCGAGGACCTGACGCTGCGCGAGGCCGCGCTCAGACTGGGCTTCCTGACCGCGGAGCAATTCGACGCATGGGTTCGGCCGGAGGATATGGTGCACCCGCTTGCGTCCCGACGCTGAGAATGGCCCCTCAACACCACCGACGCAATCGCGCTCCGGGCCGCCGGTAGGGCATGATCAACCGCCCGGCGAGCGGTGCCGCCCTCGTCCTGTGCGCCGCGGGCTGTGACCCCGTGCTGAACGTCGCCGGCTCGTTCTTCCCGGCGTGGATGGTCTCGATGCTGCTCGGGGTCGGGCTCACCGTTGCCGCGCGCTACGTATTCTCCGTGGCCGGGCTGGAGCCGCACCTGGGTCCGACCACCCTTATATACACGAGCCTAGGGCTGTTCCTGACCGTAGTGGCCTGGCTCGTCCTCTATAGAGCCTGAGCGATGGACGACGGCGCGCGTACGGCTTCAGCCCGCCGGGTCATCGGCCGCACGCTTGGCATCCTGATCGTCGCGGCCGGGGTGCTGGCCGGCCTCTACGCCTATCGGCTGCAGTTCGTGCAGCCACGCACCGACGACGCCGCCGTGCGGGCCAACGTCGTCGGGATCGCGCCCCAGGTCAGCGGGCCCATCGTCGATCTGCACGTCGTGGACAACCAGCATGTGAAGGCCGGGGATCTCCTCTTCGCGATCGACTGCCGTCCCTACGAGGCGCGACTGGCTCGCGCCGGCGCCGACCTCGCACTCGCCGTCAAGGAAGTGGCTGCACAGGGAAAGTCGATCGCATCGGCCGCGTCAGAGATCGGTCGCCGTGAGGCCAGCCTGGCGTCAGCGACCGCTCAGCTCGCGCGCACCGAGGAGGAGCGAGCGGCGGCCGAAGCGGCGGTGACCAGGATGCAGGCCGAGGCTGACTACGCGAACGACTATCTGGGCCGGGTCGAGCCGCTCCTCAAACGGCAGTCCGTGTCGGCGGATCACGTGGCCGACGCCCGCACCAAACGCGACGCAACCGCGGCCTCGGTCCAGGAAGCACGACGCCGCGCGCGGGCCGCGGCGGCCGCGGTCGAGCACGCGGTGGCCGCTCGCCGCGATGCGACGCTTGCTGTCGAGCAGTCGCATCACGAGCGCTCGCGAGCCGAGGACCTCCTGGCGCAGGTTGGCGATTTCAACGCACGCGTGGGGGCCGCCAAGGCCACCGTGCGCGCGGCCGAACTCGACGTGGGCTACTGCCAGGTGCGGGCGCCCTTCGACGCCTACGTGACCAATCTGAACATCGCGGAAGGCGAGTATGCACGGCAGGGCCAGCAGGTCTTCGCCCTCGTGGACAACCGCGCCTGGTACGTCCTGGCGAACTTCAGCGAGACATACATGCCATCGATCAAGCCGGGAATGGAGGCTGACGTCTACCTTGCCACGTACCCGGGGCGGTCGTTTCGCGGAGTCGTGCAGGGCATCGGCTGGGCCAATCGACCGGACGACGGCGCGACGGTGGGCGTATTGCCCAACGTGCAGCGCACGCTGAACTGGGTGCGCCTGGCCAGTCGCTTCCCGGTTCGCGTTCGCCTCGAGGAACGAGATCCGGAACATCCGTTCCGGATGGGCACGACGGCCGTCGTCACCATCCGCGGGTTTCCGCGTGCCACATCGGTGGCAGGCGCACCGCGCTGAACGCGGGGTTCCCTCGTGAGCGCCCTCCCGACGGCACCGCGGCTTATCGGTCTGACGCCGCGGATGCTCGAGTCGTTGCGGATGGAACTGGCGCCGGCGCCCGGGCGTTGGCGGCGCTCCGTGTTCATGGGGCTCGGCACGGTGACGGCACTCGTGCTGGCGTGGACAGTCCAGGTGCCGACGTTCTCCGCTCCGGTGGTGGCCTTCTTCGGGCTCTTGCCGGCCAATGTCTGTACCTGGCGCAACCTCCCCCTGCGGCTCGCGCTGACAACCGTCGGCGCGATCCTCAGCATCACAGTCGCCGGAGTGCTCCTGCAGCTTCCGTGGCTGCTTCTGCCGGCATTCTTCGCGGGCGTTGCGCTCATCGCCTATTTTTGCCCGGTCACGAATGGGGCCCTCGAGCTGCTGGCCTTGCTGTACCCCTTCTGCACCGCCTTCTTCTTCGGTGTGCTCGATCCGGGCGACATGCCGACGGAGGTTGGCGACATTTGCGTCGGTTACGGCATCGGGCTGTTGGCCGCGACTGCATTTTCTCGAGTCTTGGCAGCGGACGACCCAGCGGCGACGCTCGCCGATGCGCTCGCCGCCGGCTTCGCGCGCGCCCGCTCGCGCCTCGAGGAAGTCACGGCCCGCTTCGCCGCCGAGCGGTTCGAGCCGGTCCCGGGCGAGCCGCCGACTTCGTCAGAGTTCGCCCGGCACATGCGGCTCCTCGATCGCGTCCGTCAGGAAGGCCGGGGTCGAGACACCGTTGAAGTCCTGGCCTTGGCCATCGTCGTCGTCGACCACGCGCTGGCGCTCACGAACACGTTGGACGCACTGGCGCGCCACGATGTCGGCCGGACGTATCGGCGTCTGCTCGCCCCGCAGCTGACCGCGCTCGTTGCCCGCCTCGACGCCGGGCTGCATGCGTTCGAGCAGGCGGCACGCGAGCAGCGCTCTCGCGGGGCGACCCTGGCCCGGCCGGTGGACGCACAGTGGCCAGACTATCACGGGGCCATCGACGCGCTGGAAGCGCGGCAGCTCGCGGTCCGGCAAGCCGGTGCGTTGACGCACGTGGACGTCGCCGAAGAGGCCAACACCGCCGCCTTCGTCCGAACGCTCGTCGACCTCGCCGACAGTCTGCACGCGCCGCCCGCAGACCTCCGGGAGCGCGTGGTCGGCCGCGCGGAAGCGGCCACCGTTGCGCCGCCCCGTTTCGATCCCTATGCCGCACGCTACGGCGTGCGGGTCGGGCTCGGTACGACGATCAGTTATCTCATCGGAATCGTCGCGGACACCGTGGAGCTCTTCAACATCCTCTGGCATCCGGCGTTCCTCGCCGTGTCGAGCCACGGCGCGACCATCCGCCGCGCCGGTACGCGCTTCGTCGGCACACTGATCGGTTGCCTGATGGCGATCGTCGCGACGATCGCGGTGATGCCGAATCTCTCCGAACTGCCCGCGCTCGGGCTCGTGCTGTTCGCGGTCACGGTGCCATCCGCGTATCTGGCGCTCGGTGGGCCGCGCTTTTCCTACGTCGGCGTGCAGATCGTCGTCGCATTCGCAATCGTCGCCCTCGCCGAGCAGGCGCACCCGGACGTTGGCCCGCCGCTGTGGCGCGTCTACGGAACGTTGCTCGGCACCGCGGCCCTCTTCCTCGCGTTCCGCTTCGTCGCCCCCGACTATGCGGGGCGCCAGCTCATCGCCCGCCTTGCCGACGCCGTCCGTGAGATGCTTCGGTTACTCCCGCGTCCCGGCTCGGTTCCGCCCACCGTCGCCGAGGCAATGGCGGTTGGTCAGCGGATCCTCGCCATGCTTCCTGACATGATGAGGCTCGCCGACGAAGCGCGCGCCGAAGCCTTCACGGGCGGAGTCGATACGGAGGCTGCCATCGTCGCCGCCGGACGCGGCGTCCGCATCGGCACCCGCCTCGAAGCCATCTGCCGCGAACGCGCGGCGAACCCACCGCCGCCGCTCTCGGACGCGATGCAGACGGCGGTCGCGAACGTCGAGACCGCCATCCGGACGTGGCTCGAGATCGCGCTGAGCATGCTCGAGGCCCGGCACACGATGGCACGTCCGGGTTCACGCGGCGACCGCGAGGCGTACGCTGCAGCCGCGGCGATGGCGGCCCAGCCGCGCCCAGATCTCTCCGGTGCCCGGAGCGCGCTTGAACGAAGCATTGACGCTGGGCGCCGCACCGACCTGGCCGCGTGGCCTCCGGCTGCGCGTGGAACCCTCATGGCGGAGGTCGAGCACGTGCGGCGCGTCGGCGAGTTGCTGCCGTCGTTCGACGACTATCTCAAGCGGTTTGTCCTTCCGCGGGGCCAGGCCGCTTAACGGGTACCCGCTTCCCTCTCCGGCCACACCATCGAGATCAATCCCTTTTCGCGAAACGCCGCGACAAATTCGCGCAAGCGCGCCGTGCCGTCAATTAAACCAATGGTTTACATTTGGCCGGCCCCTTGCTCTGTCGAGCACATCAGGGAAGACAAACATGGGAATCGCGGCGGACAGTGTGGTGGGCGGGCTCCCAGCGTGGCGCGTTCGGCGCGTGACAGCGCACATCGAGCAGAACCTCGACAAGCCGCTGCCGCTGACCGGGCTGGCCGCGGTGGTGCACATGAGTCCCTTCCACTTCGCGCGTCTGTTCCGGCACAGCACCGGCCATCCGCCGCATCGCTTCGTGATCCGGCAGCGCATCGCCCGCGCCCGCGAGTTCCTGGCCCGACCGGAACTGACGATCGCGGAGATCTCCCGCCGGGTCGGCTTCCGGACGCCCAACCACTTCACCACAGTGTTTCGCCGCGTGAGCGGTGTCACCCCGCGCGGGTATCGCATCGAGCATGCGCGCGAGGCGCGGCCTCGTGACGACGGAGGAGCCCAGTAGCTGCGTTGAGATCGTGCCTACGCCGCGCCCTTCGCGGACTGGTCGTCGCGCCTGGACGGGCTTCTTGCCTGCGTTTGCGGAAATCCTCGGCCGCGCTCGCCGAGCGGCCGGGCGCGCATCGAAAGGGAGGGAGGAAACGCCATGGGAAAGAAGAGCGTCGCGGACCTGCTTGTGGACACCCTCGTCAGTCGAGACGTGTCGAGGATCTATGGGGTCGCGGGAGACTCGCTCAACGGGATCACCGACTCCATCCGGCGACAGGACCAGCTTCGATGGGTCCACGTACGAAACGAGGAGACGGCGGCCTTCGCCGCGGGGGCAGAGGCGCACCTCACCGGCCAGCTCGCCGTCTGCGCCGGCAGCTGTGGCCCGGGCAACCTCCACTTGATCAACGGGCTCTACGATTGCCACCGGAGCCGCGTGCCCGTTCTCGCCATTGCCGCGCAGATCCCCACCCATGAGATCGGCAGCGGATACTTCCAGGAGACCCACCCGGAGCACCTCTTTGCGCAGTGTAGCCACTACTGCGAGCTGGTGTCGCATCCGGAGCAGATGCCGCGTGTGCTCGAGATTGCGATGCAGACGGCGGTGTCGCGCCGCGGCGTCTCGGTCATCGTCCTCCCGGGCGATGTCGCCCTGCACGACGCGGTGGGCGAAGGTCCGCGCCTGACGTTTCCCGAGCCGAAGCCGCTCCTGTGCCCGTCCGACGAGGAGATCGCCGCGCTCGCGAAGCTGCTGAATGGCGCGCAACGGGTCACGATCTTCGGGGGCGCCGGGTGCGCCGGAGCGCACGCCGAGCTGGTCGAGCTCGCGCGCCGACTGAACGCGCCGGTCGTGCACGCGTTGCGAGGGAAGGAGTTCATCGAGTACGACAATCCGTTCGACGTGGGCTTGACCGGTCTCCTCGGCTTCTCGTCCGGCTACCACGCCATGATGGCCTGTGATGTCCTGCTGATGATCGGCTCCGACTTCCCGTACCAGCAGTTCTTTCCCAAGGAGGCGACGATCGTCCAGATCGATGCCCGGGGAGAGCAGCTGGGCCGACGGACCAAGGTCGACCTCGGTCTCGTCGGCGATGCCAAGACCACCCTCCGCGCCCTGTTGCCCAAGCTCGCGGCCCACGAGGACGACCGGCATCTGAAGGCGGCCCGGGAGCACTATGCGCGAGAGCGAAAGCACCTCGATGAGCTGGCGACCGTCGGGTCTGGGGCCCGCAGCCATCCTCAATATGTCGCCCGGGTGGTCGACGAGCTGGCCGCTCCCGATGCCATCCTCACATGCGACACGGGCACCCCGACGCTCTGGGCGGCCCGCTATCTGACGATGAACGGCCGGCGTCGGCTGCTGGGGTCCTTCAACCACGGGTCCATGGCCAATGCGTTGCCCCAGGCGATCGGGGCGCAGGTCAGTCATCCGGGTCGTCAAGTGGTCGCCCTGTGTGGCGATGGCGGCCTCGCGATGCTGATGGGCGATCTGCTCTCACTCCGGCAGCTGAAGCTGCCCGTAAAGATCATCGTTTTCCGCAACGACGCCCTGGCCTTCGTGGAGCTGGAGATGAAGGCGGCGGGAATCCTCGATTTCGGAACGGACCTCGTCAACCCCGATTTCGCGAAGATGGCCGAGGCCGCCGGGCTCCTGGGGCTGACCGCGGAGCGGCCAGAACAGGTTCGGCCGATGATCGCCCAAGCATTCGCGCACGATGGACCCGCTCTGGTCGAGGTGCCCGTGCACCGGAGGGAGCTCGCCATGCCCCCGACGATCAGCCTCGAGCAGATGACCGGGTTCGGCATCTTCATGATCAAGGCGGTTCTCAGCGGCCGCGGCGACGAGATCGTCGACCTTGCCAAGACGAATCTCTGGCGCTAGCGGAGGCGGCGCGGCGGCAGCATGACGGTCATACGCGCTGCGCTCGCAGCCGCCCTCGCGGTGACACTGTTCGCCGCTCCGCTGGCCGCGGAGGCACAGCAGCCGGGTAAGCTCCCTCGCATCGGCCTGCTCGACTACAGCACTCCCGACCAAGCGCGGCTCGCCTGGTGGGACGGCTTCCTGCGGCGGATGGGCGAGCTGGGCTATGTCGAAGGTCGGACCGTCGCCTTCGAGCGCCGATGGGCGCGGGGCGAGATCAAGCGGCTTTCCGGCCTGACCGCCGAGCTCGTTGGGCTCAACGTGGACATCATCGTCACCGCCGGAACGCCGGCGCTCGTGGCGGCGCACGCCGCGACGACCACCATCCCCATCGTCATGGCGCCTGGAGGCGATCCGGTCGAACTGGGAATCGTCCCCAGCCTCGCGCGGCCGGGCGGGAACGTCACCGGCGTGACGTCGCTGGCGGCCGACCTGACCACGAAGCGGCTAGAGTTCCTCCGCGAGCTTCTGCCGAAGGGGTCGCGTATGGCGGTGCTGTGGGATCCCAACGGCGGAGGCGCCCGCATCGCGATCCGGGAGACCCAGGCGACCGCAGGCCGAATGGGGCTCGAGGTCCGGGCCTACGCGGCAAGGACGCCGGGTGAGTTCCACCACGCGTTCTCGGCGATGGCGAAGGATCGTGCGGAGGGACTGGACGTCGCGACCAGTCCGATGTTCTTCACCGAGCGGCAGCGCATCGCGGATCTCGCCCTGAAACAAGGCCTGCCGATGATGGTCGGAGCGCGGGAGTACGCTGAGGCCGGAGCTCTCGCTTCATACGGCGCGGACTACGTCGACCTATTCCGGCGTGTCGCCGCGTACGTCGACAGGATTCTCAAGGGTGCCAAGCCCGCTGACCTACCCATCGAGCAGCCGACTACATTCCAGCTCGTGATCAACCTCAAGACCGCGAGGGCGCTGGGCCTGACGATTCCCCAGTCCCTGCTACTCCGAGCCGATCAGGTGATTCAGTGAATTCCATCCCCGAGGACCGGAAGAGATGTCGCTCAATCGCCTACGAAGCATGGGACGCCGCCTGCGACGCTGGTAGAGTTTTGCCAAGGTCGTCATTCCGGCAAGAGCCGCGAGCAGGGACAACCACTAACCGTACCGGAGTAAGTAGAACGCGCGAGGAAACAGCTTACGGGGCTGGGCTGCGGACTTGAAGGTGACGAGACATGGCAAGACTTATCACGTTGGCGCTCGCGTTAACCACGGTCTTCAGTAGCAGCGAATCGCTGCCAAGCGCGCCACATCCCGAGACGAAGGTCCGGCAAATAGAGCAGTTCGACGGAGCTCGGGACGTAAATCCAGCAGAGCTTCGCAATCACACCACAGGCACCTGTGCGCTGGGGAGTTTCGTTGGGGTGCCCGGGGCGGCTATGTATTCTCGCGCGCCCTTATTTGCCGGACAGTCGGTGCCGGTTGTCGCTCGCTTTTCTCTGGTCGGTGGAGATGCCAAGGCTTCTGGAGTTGAGCGGAACGCTCGGAATATGGCGTTGGCGTTCAGGCTGCCCGATGGGAGCCTTCAGCACGTCTCCCTGACAAACGCGCAGGAGTTCTCCTCCGCCGCACCAAGTTCGCTGCTCTACAAGAGGCCGAATGCGAAGGACGTCAGGGCGTTTGTGGGTGGTCGCGCCGACAGTCTGGGACGGGCCTTGGCTGAGTACGAGTCAACAGCAGGCTATGCGGATGAAGTCTACTATGGCATTCGTATACTCAAGCTCGTCAACCGGGCTGACAAGGCCACGTTCGCACGATGGCGCTTGATACCTCAGGACGGAGAGATGACGCGTTCTGATCCGACCTCGGCGTCCACGCCCGGCACTGTCCTAGAGCAGGCGCTCATAAAGCGGACACGGCAGGGACCCGTGCGCTGGGACATGCTAGTGACGCTCGGTGAACCCTCTGACTCGGAGGGCGACCTGCCGATCCGATGGCCCGCGACCCGCGAGGAGCTGCACCTAGGGACTCTGACGATCTGGTCGACAATGCCCCAGAAGGGGGCCGGATGCCGAAAGATCATCTACGATCCGCCTCTGCTCGGCGATGGGATCGCGTCGCTCCGTGAGCGTACCCAGTTGATGGCAATGCCTGGCCTACTCCGAGCGGCGGAGGAACCCCTGCCGTGAGTGAGCACTCGAAGCCCGGCTTCGTCGACACGGTCGCCACCGCCTTCCTGCGACGGCGGCTTCAGAGCCGCCGCCTGCGCGCCGCCGCGGTGCGCGGGCTCACCGGCATCTCGGCCGGCTCGGGCGGGCGCCTGCAGATGGACTTCGATCACTCCGCGACCCCCTTCGCCCAGGTCTCTCCCTGGCTCGCTGCGCACACCAGCGAGATCGGGGCCGCCCCCGCGCCCCCCGCGGGCCCGCTCCGCGTGCCGTCGCTGTCCATCGTGGTCATGGTCGTCGGGTCGCGCGGCGACGTGCAGCCGTTCATCCCGATCGCCCGTCGGCTCGCGGAGCGCCACCGCGTCCGCGTCGCGACCCATCGCGAGTTCCGGCCCATGGTCGAGCAGGCCGGCCTGGAGTTCTACCCGCTCGGAGGCAATCCCCACCAGCTGATGGAGTACATCGTCAAGACCGGCGGCAGCATCCTGCCGACCCGCGTCGATCAGATCTGGGAAGACGTGCCGAAGAAGCGGGCCATGATCGCCGAAATCCTGGAGTCGACCTGGCGCGCCTGCACGGAGGCGGACCCCGAGCGGCCGGCGGCGCGGCCGTTCCGGGCCGACGCCATCGTCGCCAACCCACCCAGCTACGGCCACATCCACTGCGCCGAGGCGCTGCACATCCCGCTGCACATGATCTTCACCATGCCGTGGACGGCCACCTGCGCCTTCCCCCACCCGTTCGCCCACATCGATCCCGGCGACACCCACCGTCCGGTGGAGAGCTTCTTCTCCTACGGGATCGTCGACCTGCTCGTCTGGGCCGGCATCGGCGACCTGGTCGACGCGTTCCGCACGAAGACCCTCGGGCTCCCGGCCGTGGCCCTCACCGACGGCGCGGCGCTGCTCGACGACCACGAGGTACCCTTCACCTACCTCTGGCCGGAGAGCCTGGTGCCCAAGCCCCCGGAGTGGGGCCCCCACATCGAGCTGGCGAACTTCGTCCAGTACGCGCAGGCCCAGGCCTACGAGCCTCCGCCCGCGCTCCTCGACTTCCTGGCGGCCGGCGAGGCGCCGATCTACGTCGGGTTCGGGTCGGTCGTCGCCGAGGACCCCGCCGCTCTCACCCGCACGATCTTCAGGGCGCTCGACAAGGCGGGCGCGCGCGGCGTCGTCTCGCGCGGCTGGGCGCACCTGGGCGGCGAGGCGCCGCCTCCGAACGTGTACCTGATCGACGACTGTCCACACGACTGGCTCTTCCCGCGCTGCCGCGCGGTCTGCCATCACGGCGGGGCCGGAACCACCGCCGCGGGCTTGCACGCGGGCCTACCGACGGTGATCGTGCCCTTCTTCGGCGATCAGTTCTTCTGGGGACGGATCGTCGCGGATGCGGGCGCCGGGCCGGAGCCGATTCCGATCCGCCGGCTCGACGTCGAGCACCTGACGGCGGCCTTCGACGCCTGCCGCCGGCCGCAGATCCGGGGGCGGGCGACCGAGCTCGGCGCCCTCCTGCGAGCGAGCGACGGCGCGGAGCTCGCCGCCCGGTCGGTCGAGCGTCATCTCCCGGCGCTCGTCATGTGCTGCTCGGCGGACCCGCGCCACCTGGCCGTCGTCTACTGCGACACGTGCGGCGTCCGCCTCTGCGAGGCCTGCGGTCGCGAGGCCCACTCGGGGCACCTGGTCCACCCCTACCGCTACGTGGACTGGGGTGGGCGGGCGCCCCATGGGCTCTTTGCCGAGCTGGGTGAGCTGATGGGCGACGCCGCCCTGGCGCTCCAGGCGGGGCTGGCCGAGCTCCTGCCGAGCCTCGGGTCCGGGCACCACAGGATCCCCTTCAGTGACGGCGACGAGCCATCGCGTGCCGACCGCGGCGGGCTGGTTCGCAAGCTCCGCCGCTGGCTCACCTCGCGGTAGACGTCACACGCTACTTTGGCTTGACCTTCACTGCGTCTCGAATCCCGCGAAACAGGGCTGCGGTCTGCCGCCGCGATCTGAGTGTCAGCGCGGTGACCGCAGCCGTCAGGACGAGCAGCTCGCCGAAGATGAGCGCCCAGCGCTGGGCCCGGTCGGCCCACGCGCCCGTCCAGAGGGCGGGCGCGAGCGCGACGCAGAGGGAGAGCGCGACCCCCACGAAGTACTCCCGGGGCACGCCGAGCGTCCAGGCCGGGAACCACCAGATCTGGCCCCTGCGGAACCGGGCCACGCCGAAATGCCGGTTGCATGCGAACCAGAGAAAGTCCCAGGTCACGGTGAGGAAGAAGAACATCGCGAGCAGGTCGGCCGCGCGTTCCCAGGAGCCACCGTAAAACTGCGGGACGTGCAAGAACAGGAGAATACACGTCACGAGGCAGACGTGATATCCGGTCACCGGCTTTCCGAACAACCGGCGCACCACGGGGCCGTCCCAGCGCCAGGTGGGCAGCTTCTCGGCCCACCCGTGGGGGCCTTCGATCTGAATCTCGAGGTGCGCCAGGATGAGCGCGATGAAGAAGAAGTAGGCTCCCAGCGTCAGGGTCATCAGGTGGCCGTTCCTCGCCCATAGTCCCGCACCAACGCACGTCGCTGCCCCGATCGGACAGAGGGTGCCCCGTGGGTGGAGCCTCGTCAAGCGCCCCGTTTCGGCAGGCGCCGGCGCTCGTGGGTCATGCTCGCTTCGATTGCCGACGGGGGTCGCGCTGGACCCTCACAGCCGGCGGCATGGTGACGACGGTGGCAGCCCGGCTGACGGCCAGGCTTGGGTCTTCCTGATTGGAGGACGAGCGTGGGGGCCCCCGCTTCTGGTTCCAGCATGGTTCCAACGCAGCCCCACGCAGCCTAACGCACTACGGAGGCGGTCCTGCGGGCTGAGTTGGATTTCCGGGGGTTGCTCCGTGCTGCGTCGGGTCGGGGGGCACCGGGGGGATACTTACGAATCAGTTGCTCTGTCATTGAGCTACTGCGTTCCCTGTTGTACCTGCCCGGCCTGGCCCTCGAGCGCTGCCTGCGGACCCGCTGACGCCCGGAGCCGCGTCGGTGGGCGGGCTCTAGGCCTGGTACTCTGTGGCAGCCTCTCGTGCAGCCTGCTTCCGGGCCTCACTGCCAGCGCCATCGTTCGAGCTTGCTTGCACGGCCAGGTTCCCGGCTTGCGCGGTCGCTGAAAAGGGAACGCCGTCCCCTTGACCTGAGACGGCACCGGCGGTACCTTCCAGTCCTACTTCGGGAGCCCGGCGCTTCGGGACGTGAGCGCCCGCGGCGCGAAGCGAGGGGCGACCTGCAGGCCGGCACGTCGCTGACCCTGCAGTTCGTCAAGCCGAACGGCCGGCCGGTACGCGTGGAGGCGATGGTGTGGCGCGTGGACGCGGATGGCCTCGGCGTATTCTTCCTGGGCACCGCTCCCGACGGCCTGATGACCTAGCCGCCCTGAGGTAAGATTGCGGGGCCGCCGCGCCGAGGCGCCGCGGCCCCCATGACCACCCCCGGCGCATCGTTCCTGGCCGCGCGCACGCGCTCGGCCCCTCAGGGTTTCGGCCGGCCGATCCCGCGCAAGGAGGACGCGCGCCTGGTCACCGGGCGTGGCCGCTTCAGCGACGACTTCACCCTGCCCGGCCAGGCCCACGCGCATCTCGTCCGGTCGCCGCACGCCCACGCGCGCATTCTGTCGATCGAGACCGCCGCCGCGCTCGCCGTGCCCGGCGTGCTCGCGGTGCTCACCGGGCGGGACGCGGCGGCCGACGGCCTCGCCTCGATCCCGCACAAGCCGGTGCCGACCAACCCGAACGAGTTCCCGCTCGGCGGCCGCGAGGGCGGGCGCGTGCGCGTCACCCCGCATGCCCCGCTCGCCTCCGACATCGCGCGCTTCGCGGGCGAGGCGGTCGCGATGGTGGTCGCGGAGACCGCCGCCGCCGCGGCCGACGCGGCCGAGCGCGTCCGGGTCGCCTACGAGCCACTCCGGTCCGTCACCGCCACCCGCGACGCGGGAGAGGCCGGCGCCCCCGTCCTGTGGAGCGAGCTCGGCTCGAACCTGTGCGTGGACTCGATCGCGGGCGACACGCGCGCGGCCGACGCCGCCTTTGCGGCGGCCGCCCACACCGTCCGGCTCGACACCTGGGTGCCCCGCATCACCGGAGTGCCCATGGAGCCGCGCGCGGCGCTCGGCGCCTACGACGCGGCGACCGGACGCTACACGCTCTATGCCGGCGAGGACGGGGCGATGTTTAGCAGGTAGCCTTGGGCGTCCGTCGCGATCAAGCTGGGCTCTGCGGGATAGGGCGGAGCGGCGTTGACGATCCGGCCCGCGTCGAACTCCCCGGCGAATTCCCACGTATTCAGGC
>WNFD01000626.1_pt1 | contig 35147 bp, 33 predicted proteins | sample 5400491 | NCBI WGS metagenome assembly WNFD01 (sample SAMN13153343, study PRJNA577476) | soil metagenome | isolation source: 120 cm saprolite under Douglas fir tree site 2 hole 2 replicate 2 | place: USA:California | collected 2015-04-18 | reverse complement strand
CCCCTCTCCTGACTCTCCTGGCCGCGCCGACACGCGCACCTGAAAGACGGCCCGGTGCCTACGGTTCGGGTCGGGGATATCGAGATGTATTACCTCGAGGTTGGGGCGGGCGAGCCGCTGCTGTTGATTATGGGCTTCGGCGGTGATCACACGGCCTGGGCGTTCCAGATGGGCGCCTTGTCCGCCCAGTATCGAGTGATCGCGTTTGACAACCGCGGCGTGGGCCGGACCGACGCTCCCGATCACCCCTATACGACCCGGATGATGGCCGGGGATGCGCTCGGGCTCATGGACGCGCTCGGCATCGACCGCGTCCACGTGATCGGCGTATCGATGGGTGGAATGATCGCCCAGGAGCTGGCGCTCGAGCGCCCGGAGCGCGTGCGCTCCCTGCACCTGGGCTGCACGCTGGCGCGCCCGGATGCGTACATGCTGGCGCTGAACGCGGCGTGGCGCGAGATGCGGATCGGGCTCGGCCGCGAGGCGACGCTCCGGACGCTGGGCCTGTGGCTCTTCGCGCCGGCGACTTACGCCGAGCGGCCGGACCTGGTGGAGACGCTCTTGCAGAACGCCCTCGCGAATCCCTATCCGCAGTCGCTCACCGGGTTCCTCCGCCAGGGCGAGGCGGTCGTCTCCCACGACACGCGGGATCGGCTCCCGGCCATCCGGTGCCCGACGCTCGTCAGTGTCGCCGAGGACGACATCCTCGTGCCCACGCGCTTCTCACGCGAAATCGTGGCGCGGATTCCCGGCGCCGAGCTCCGCGTGGTCCCCGACGCCGGCCACGGCTATTTCCTGGAGCGCGCCGACGCGTTCAACGAGCTCTGCCTCGACTTCCTGGCGCGATCCTCGTCCCGCAAAGACTAGGAGCTAGCCGGGAAATCGAGGAGCGCCACAGGTCGGTAAATCGAGGGGTCTTCGAGCGCCGGCTTTTGCCGGCGCCACGGTTCCTGGAGACATCCGGCGCGGGTGATCGGTGGGGGGCAATCGGGGGGAGCGAGCGCCGCTCCTCCCGATGTTCAACTAATCCCAGAGGTACGCGCGAGGGTTGACGGCCTGACCCTTGACCAGGATCTCGTAGTGGAGGTGCGCGCCGGTCGAGCGCCCCGTGTTACCGGACCACCCGACGACGGCGCCACGCTCGATCCGGTCGCCCGGCTTGACGTTCGTCCGCGAGAGATGACCGTAGACGCTCTTGATGTCTTGACCGTGGTCGAGGATGACCGTGATGCCGTACTCCTGGTACGTCCCCGCCACGGTGACAGTCCCACCCGCAGGCGCGCGCACGGGGGTGCCGTGCTGGGAGCGGATGTCGAGACCGTTGTGGAACTCCGTCCCCTGCGCCCACGGTGACTGCCGCATGCCGAACTCGGAATTAACGGCGCCGCGTACGGGCCAGCGCGACGGCAGGGCCGCCAGCGCCTTGCCGGCCCGCGCCACGAGCCGGTCGAGCGCCTTGAGGCTCTCGCCATGCTCCGCCACGCTCTCCGCGAGGCGCTCGAGCTCGTCCCGCGGAGAGAGCCGACCGGTCACGCGGTCCGCGCGAAGTGCGCCACCGCCGATCGCACGGTCGCGACCGCCGGGCTGGAGCTCCGGGCCGAACGGCTCCCAGATCCGCGCGTGGAGGTCGCGCCAGCCCGTCATCTCCTGGCGCAGCTCGACGACGCGATGATTGAAGGCGTCGATCGTCGTTTGCTGCTCGGCGAGCTGCTGTTTGAAGGTCCGCGCCTCGACCGTGAGTTGCCGCAGCTGCACCCAGTCCCCGAGGAGCGCGCCGAATGTCGTGACCGCCACCGCGATTCCGGCGAACGCCGCGAGAGCCGCGGGCCGGGGGAAGTTGAAGCGCACCACGCGGGTGCCGTCGCCGCGAACGATGAGCAGGCTGAATTGCTTGCGGCCGGTCCAGCGACCTCGGCCCCTTGGGTGTGCCGTCGGAGGCTGGGCGGGGTCCGTGACCGGCCCAGGTACCGGCCCGGACAAACTGTCAGAAGGCGATTCCTGGTGACCCACGAGGCGTAGGAGGGGGCAAGGGACATGCCGGAAGGTCTGCCCTGAACAATCAAGGACTTGGAAGGCGGTGCCCTGCCATTACGGCAATCTCGCAGGCACTCCGCGTCATTTTGGGTGTCGAGGCCGACCTCTAACCCCGCGTGAGATCGTCGTTTCTTGACACTTCGCGTGACCAGCGAGTATCATCGCAAGGCTGGCTCGAAGAGGAATTCCTCATGGACGAGTTCTATCGAATCAAGCGCCTTCCGCCGTACGTCTTCGCGATCGTCAACGACCTCAAGAGCAAAGCGCGCGCGCGCGGCGAGGACGTCATCGACCTCGGCATGGGCAATCCGGATATGCCGACCCCGAAGCACATCGTCGACAAGCTCGTCGAGGCCGCGAAGAATCCAAAGAACCACCGGTACTCCGCCTCGCGCGGCATCACCAGGCTCCGCGTCGCGATGGCCAAGTGGTATCGCGACCGCTACGCGGTGGATCTCAATCCGGATTCCGAAGTCATCGCCACCATCGGCGCCAAGGAAGGCCTGGCCCATCTGGCGCTGGCCGTGCTCCAGCCCGGCGACGGTGCGCTCGTGCCGAATCCGACGTATCCGATCCACTCCTACTCGGTCGTCATCGCCGACGCCGATCTCCGCTCGGTACCGCTCACGCCCGACGGCGATTTCTTCGCGCGGCTCGAGGAAACCGCCAAGCTGGCGTGGCCGAAAGCCAAGCTCCTGATCCTCTCGTTCCCGCACAACCCGACGACCATGTGTGTGGACCGCGACTTCTTCGTGAAGCTCGTGGACTTCGCGCGCGAACACCGGCTGATGGTCGTCCACGACTTCGCCTACGCCGACTTCACGTTCGACGGCTACACACCCCCGTCGTTCCTCGAGGTCCCGGGGGCCAGAGACGTCGGCGTGGAAATCTTCTCGACCTCGAAGTCGTACAACATGGCCGGCTGGCGGCTGGGCTTCGTGTGCGGCAACGCGCGGATGATCAACGCACTGGCCCGCATCAAGTCCTATCTCGACTACGGCGCCTTCCAGCCGATCCAGATCGCCGGCATCGTGGCGCTGGAGGCCGATCAGAAGTGCGTGGCCGAGATCGTCGAGGTTCATCGCAAGCGCCGCGACGTGCTGGTGGATGGGCTCAACAAGCTCGGCTGGAGCGTCTCGAAGCCGAAGGGCACGATGTTCGTGTGGGCGCCGATCCCCGAAGCCTTCCGCAGTTTGGGCTCGCTCGAGTTCTCCAAGCTGCTCATCCAGGAGGCGAAGGTGGCCGTGTCGCCGGGTATCGGCTTCGGCGAGTACGGCGAAGGCTACGTCCGCTTCGCGCTCGTCGAGAACGAGCAGCGAATCCGTCAGGCGCTGCGCGGGCTCAAGCACCTGAGCCGTTGACCGGGCCGACGGAGATCCGCCAGTGACCGGCGTGAGCGACGTGCGCATCGGCCTGCTGGGCCTCGGCACCGTCGGGGCCGGGGTCGTGAAGATTCTTCAAACCCGGCGCGAGATGCTGGAAGAGCGGGCCGGTGCCCGCCTGACGCTGGCCGCCGTCGCCGACACCGACCTCACCCGCGCTCGCGAGGGCCTCGATCTCAAGAACCTGCCGTTGACCGGCGACGCAGCCCACGTCCTCGCCGACCCGTCGATTCACGTCGTGATCGAGCTGGTCGGCGGCCTCGAGCCCGCGCGAACGTTCATTTCGCGTGCGCTCGCCGCCCGCAAGCACGTGGTCACCGCCAACAAGGCGCTGCTCGCCCACCACGGCGCCGAGCTCTACGAGGAGGCGCGCCGGGCCGGCGTCGCGCTCGGCTTCGAGGCGGCGGTGGCCGGCGGCATCCCGCTGATCCGCGCCGTGAAGGACGGGCTGGTCGCCAACCGTGTGCTGTCGCTGGCCGGCATCGTCAACGGGACCTGTAATTACATCCTGAGCAAGATGACCGACGAGGGCCTGGATTTCTCGCTGGTCCTCAAGGAGGCTCAGGCGCACGGCTACGCCGAGGCCGATCCGGCCCTCGACATCGAGGGCATGGACTCGGCCCACAAGCTGCAGATCCTCGTGGCGCTGGCCTTCCGCACGTTCGTGGATCTCAAGCACATCCACACCGAAGGGATCACGCGCGTCACCGCTCAGGACATCGACTACGCGCGGGAGCTCGGCTATCGGATCAAGCTCCTGGCGATCGCCAAGGCGACGGGTCCGGCCGGCGCTCCCAGCGCCGGCGTGGAAGTCCGCGTGCACCCCACGATGATCCCCGCCGCCTCCCCGCTGGCCGCCGTATCCGGCGTCTTCAACGGGATCTTCCTGACCGGCGACGCCGTCGGCGACCTCATGTTCTACGGACGAGGCGCGGGGCAGATGCCGACGGCGTCGGCGGTGCTGTCGGACGTGGTGGAGATCGCGCGGCGCATCGCGCACGGCATCCCCTCGCTCCCTCTCGAGCTGCCGTCGATCGGCCCGACGGCGCTGCCGCTCACGCCGATGGAGGCGATCCGCTGCTGCTACTACCTAAGAGTGACCGCCCAGGACCGGCCCGGCGTGCTGTCCAGGGTCGCGGGCATTCTCGGCGAGAACGACATCTCGATCGCCAACGTGATCCAGAAGGGCCGCGGGACTCGCGAGGCGGTTCCCGTGGTGATGCTGACCCACGAGGCGCGCGAGCGCGACATGCGAGCCGCGCTGGCGAAGATCGACCGGCTGCGTGACGTCGCCGCCGCGACGACGATGATCCGCGTGGAGGGTGGGCCCGCGTGAAGCTGTGGCGCGGCGTGATCGAGGAGTATCGGGACTTCCTCCCGGTGACGGACAAGACGCCCGTCGTCACGCTGTTCGAAGGCAACACCCCTCTCATTCCCGCGCCCCGGCTGGCCGAGGCGACCGACGTGCGGATGCAGATCTACCTCAAGTGCGAGGGGTTCAATCCGACGGGCTCGTTCAAGGACCGCGGGATGACGGTGGCGATCTCGAAGGCGCTCGAGATGGGCTCGCGCGCCGTCATCTGCGCTTCGACAGGGAACACCTCGGCCGCCGCCGCCGCGTTCGCGGCGCGCGCCGGCATCCGCGCCTTCGTCATGGTGCCGAAGGGCGCGGTCGCGCTCGGCAAGCTCTCGCAGGCCGCGATCCACGGCGCCCGGGTCCTCACCGTCGAGGGCAACTTCGACCAGGCGCTGACGATCGTCCGTCAGATCGCCGAGCGACACCCGGTCACGCTCGTGAACTCCGTGAACCCGTTCCGGCTCGAGGGTCAGAAGACCGGAGCCTTCGAGGTCTGCGATCAGCTCGGTCGCGCGCCGGACTACCACCTGATTCCCGTCGGGAACGCCGGGAACATCACCGCGTACTGGCGCGGCTACCGCGAGTACCACCGGGCGGGCCGCGTGAAAGAGCTGCCGCGGATGGTCGGTTTCCAGGCGGCGGGCGCGGCGCCGATCTACGAGAACCGCGTGATCGAGGAGCCGCGCACGGTCGCGACCGCGATCAAGATCGGAAATCCCGCGTCCTGGGGCCCGGCGCTCGAGGCCGTGAAGGACTCTCGGGGCTGGATCGACATCGTCACCGACGAGGAGATTCTGCGGGCCTACCGCATGCTCGCCCGCGAGGAAGGCATCTTCATGGAGCCGGCGTCGGCGGCGACCGTGGCCGGGTTGATCAAGTCCGTCAAGGCGGGACGCTTCGAACCCGGCTCGACCCTGGTGCTCACCCTCACCGGCCACGGGCTGAAGGACCCGGACACCGCGCTCGAGTCCGCGTCGCGTCCGACGGCGGTGCCGCCCCAGGTCGACGCCGTCCTGGCGCAGCTCGGCCTCTGAACCGGCTCAAGGTCGCGCTCGGCGTCGCGATCAGCGTCGTCCTTCTCGTCTACCTCTTCCGCAGCGTCGATCTGCCGGAGCTCGGTCGCCAGCTGCGCGACGCCCACTGGGGTTGGATCCTGGTCGCGACCGCGATCGCGCCTCTCCAGATCTGGGTGCGCGGGCGGCGCTGGTGGTATCTCTTTCCGCCAGGCTCCAACCCGCCGGCCCTGACACCGGCCATGATGATCGGCTACATGGCCAACAACGTGCTCCCGCTCCGCGCGGGCGAGGTCGTGCGTGTCTATGTGGTCGCTCGGCGCTGGAAGGTGCCCAACCAGAGCGCGGCGGCGCGCGCCCATCCCTTCTGGACGACGCTCGCCACGCTCGTCGTCGAGCGGGTCCTGGACAGCCTGGTCGTCGTGCTCATCCTCGCGGTGCTGGTTCTCATCATCCCGGTGCCCAGGTTTCTCGAGGTGGCCGCGCTCGTCGTGCTGGCGATCGACCTCGTAGGCATCGCGGTCCTGATCGGGCTCGTCGTGGCACCGGATGGCTGCGCTCGGCTCATCACGCGGCTCGCGGGTCGCTGGCCCGCGCTCCAGCGGCGAGCGATCAAGGTCTTCGAGACGTTCGTCCATGGGCTCGACGGCATCCGTACACCGTCCCATGCGGTGCCGCTGGTCGCGTGGACCGCCGTCGTCTGGCTTACCCCCGCACTCGCCGCGTGGACGATGCTTCTAGCGATGGACCTCCGCCTGCCCTTCATCGCGGGCTGGGCGGTGCTCGCCTTCGTCGGGCTCGGGGTCTCCATCCCGTCCGCCCCGGGCTACGTCGGCGTCTTCCACGCCGCCGCGGTGCTCGCGGTCGGCCTCTTCGGCGTGCCGCAGGCGACGGGAGTCGGCTATGCGCTGCTCTTCCACGCCAGCCAGATCCTGCCGGTCACGCTGCTCGGCTGGCTCTACCTGCTGCGCGAGCAGGTGAGCCTGGGCGAAGCCGCGCGCGCGCGGTTGTGGTCGCCGGGGCCGTGAGGCCGGCCGGGGCGCCCGCTCAACCGTGGTAGATTCTTCTAGCATGGCGCTGCTCGTCCAGAAGTTCGGGGGATCGTCCGTCGCTGACGCGGAGAAGATCACGAATGTCGCGCGGCGCGTCGCCGCGAGCGCGCCCGGCAATCAGCTGGTCGTCGTCGTGTCCGCCATGGGCAAGACGACCGACGGCCTCTTGGCGCTCGCCCGCCAGATCTCCACGGCTCCCGACTTGAGAGAGATGGACATGCTGCTCTCGACCGGCGAGCAGGTCACCATCGCCCTCCTCGCGATGGCGCTGCAGACGCTCGGGCTCAAGGCACGCTCCTTCACCGGCCCCCAGGTCGGCATGCGGACCGACCACGCGCACACCCAGGCCCGCATCATCCAGATCGATGCCGACCGCGTGCGCCGGGCGCTCGACGGCGGCGAGATCGCGGTCGTCGCCGGGTTCCAGGGGCTGTCGGACGCGGATGAGATCACGACGCTCGGGCGCGGCGGCTCCGACCTCACCGCGGTCGCGTTGGCGGCGGCGCTGAAGGCGGATGTGTGCGAGATCTACACCGACGTCGACGGCGTGTACACCGCCGACCCGAACATCGTCCCCGATGCCCGCAAGCTCCCGCGCGTCGCCTACGACGAGATGCTCGAGCTGGCGAGCCTCGGCGCGAAGGTGCTCCAGACCCGCTCCGTGGAGTTCGCCAAGAAATACGGCGTCACGGTCCACGTGCGCTCCACGTTCCGGCCGGACCCCGGCACGCTCGTGACGAAGGAGGAGCACGACATGGAACAGGCGGTGGTCACCGGCGTGACGCACGACCGGAGCCAGGCGAAGATCTCCATTCTGAGGGTGCCCGACCGGCCCGGCATCGCCGCGCGTGTCTTCGGGGCGATCTCCGCCAAGGACATCGTCGTCGACATGATCGTCCAGAACATCAGCCAGGACGGCTACACCGACATGTCCTTCACCCTGCCGCGCGGCGACCATGCCCGGGCGGTCGCCGAGCTCGGCGACGTGGCGCGGGAGATCGGTGCGCGCGGCATCGCCCACGACGAACGCGTCGCCAAGGTTTCCATCGTCGGCGTCGGGATGCGCAGCCACTCCGGTGTCGCGTCGACGATGTTCGCCGCGCTCGCGCGGGAGGGGATCAACATCCAGATGATCTCGACGTCCGAGATCGCTGTCTCGTGCGTCATCGAGGACAAGTACGCCGAGCTGGCCGTGCGGACCCTGCACGACGCGTTCGAGGTCGCCAAGGGCGTCACCCGATGAGCACCGGCCAGGCAGCCGTCTTCGACGCGTGCGACGGCTCGGGCGGGTGACCGGCGCGCCGGCCACCCGCCCCGAGGATCACGCGCGCTTGAGCTCGCTGCGATCGATCGGCAGCTTCCTGACGCGCCGGCCCGTCGCGGCGAAGATGGCGTTGCACACGGCCGGAGCCACCGTCGGCACACCGGGCTCGCCCAGACCGCCCGGCGCCTCGCCCGAGTCGAGGATGTGCACGTCGACCACCGGCATCTCGTTGATGCGGAGCATCTGATAATCGTGGAAGTTCGACTGCTGCACGCGGCCACGGTCGATCGTGATCTGACCGTAGAACGCGGCGGTGAGCGCATACACGGCGCCCCCCTCCATCTGCGCCTTCACCGCGTCGGGATTCACGGCGAGGCCGGCGTCGATCCCGCAGACGAGCCGGTGGACCTTGACCGCGCCGGCCGGAGCCACCGAGACCTCTGCCACGGTGGCGGCGTAGCTTCCGTAGGAGAAAACGACGGCGATGCCGCGGCCGCGGCCGGCCGGCACCGGCGAGCCCCAGTTCGCGCGGTTCGCGACCAGCTCGAGGATGGCCTTGTGACGCGGCGACTTGCCGAGCAGCGCGCGCCGGTACTCGAACGGATCCTTGCCGGCCGCGTGGGCCAGCTCGTCGATGAAGCTCTCGATGATGAACCCGTTCTGCGAGGGGCCGACCGAGCGCCAGAAGCCAAGCGGAATGCCGAGGTCCTTGTTGTTCCACTCGATGCGGAGATTCGGGATGTCGTAAGGCATGTTGCGGACCGCCTCGACGGCGGCCGGGTCGATGGTGCCCGCCTGCGCCCGACCCTTCTGGATCAGGATCCCGGGGCCGACGATCCGGGTGAACCACGCCGACGGCATGCCGTTGGCGTCGAGGGCCGCCCGGAAGACGTTGTACGTCGCGGGCCGGTAGAAGCCGTGGGTGATGTCGTCCTCGCGCGTCCACATGACCTTCACGGGCGCGCCGACGGCCTTGGACGTCTCGACGGCGTCCACGATGAAGTCGATCTCGCCGCGGCGGCCGAAGCCGCCGCCGAGCATCGTGGTGTTGACGATGACCTTCTCGGCCGGCAGGCCGGTGAGCCGTGCCGCGGTCGCCTGGGTCCCGCCGGGGTTCTGGGTCGGCGCCCAGATCACACACGCCTCGCGGCTGACCTGCGCGGTGGCGTTCATCGGCTCCATGCACGCGTGCTCGAGGAACGGCACCTGGTAGACGGCCTCGTGCACCTTGCCGCCGGCGGCCAGCACCTTCTCGGCGTCACCCTCGTTCTTCGCGACCTGGCCCGGCTGCTTTGACGCGGCCTCGTACTCGCGCGTGATCGTGGCGCTCGACACCTGTGCGATCGGTCCCTCGTCCCACGTCACCTTGAGCGCCCGCCGTCCCTGCAGGGCCGTCCAGAAGTTGTCGGCGACCACGGCGACGCCGTTCGACACCTGGACCACGTCCTTGACGCCCTTGATCTTCTTGGCGGCCGTTGCGTCGAAGGTCTGCACCTTGCCGCCGAACACGGGGCAGCGCTCGATCGAGCCGACGAGCATCCCCGGCACCTGCACATCCACGCCGTAGATGCTGCGGCCGGTGACCTTGTCCGGCGTGTCCCGCCGCTTGACGACCTTGCCGATGTAGCGGAACTTGTCGGGGGTCTTGAGCGTCGGGTTCTGCGGGACGGGAAGCGCCTGCGCCTTGTCTACGAGCTGCCCATACTGCAGCCGCCGTCCCGTGGGCCGATGAACCACGGCGCCCTCTTCGGTGTCCACGCTCTCGACCGGCACGCCCCACTCGTTCGCCGCGGCCTGCTTGAGCATCTCGCGCGCGGAGGCGGCGGCCTTCCGCCACATCTCGATGTGGTCACGAACGCCCCGGCTCCCGCCGTAGGACTGGGTGCCGGTGACCGGGTTCTTGTAGAGCGCGGGATTGGCGGGCGCCTGCTCGACCTTGACGCTGTCGAGCTTGGCGTCCAGCTCATCGGCGATGATCATCGGCGTCGTCGTCAAGGACCCCTGACCCATCTCGGGCACCGAGTTGGTGATCGTCACGACGCCGTCGCGGTCGATCCGCAGCCACTGGTTCGGCGCGAACACCCCCGGGGTCTGGCCGACGGCGCGAATCGGGAGAGAGAAGCCGACCGTGAGCCCCGCGCCGACCACGAAGCCGCCCTTGAGAATCTCGCGGCGACTGACGAGCGTCTTCATCACGCGCCTCCCTTCCTGATCGCCGCGGCGCGATGGATGGCGGCCCGGATGCGCTGGTACGTCCCGCAACGGCAGATGTTGCCCGACATCCCGTCGTCGATGTCGGCGTCGGTCGGAGAGGGCTTACGGGCCAACAGCGCCGCCGCCGACATGATCTGACCGGACTGGCAGTAGCCGCACTGAGGGACGTCGACCTCCATCCACGCTTTCTGAACCGGGTGATCGGCGCGCTCCGATAGTCCCTCGATCGTGGTCACGCGTCGGCCGGCGACCGCCGAGGCGGGCGTGATGCACGAGCGCACGGGGGCGCCGTCGACGTGAACGGTGCAGGCCCCGCAGACCGCGATGCCGCATCCGTACTTGGTTCCCGTCAGGTTGAGCGACTCCCGAAGCACCCACAAGAGCGGCATCTCGGGCGGGACGTCGACCTGCCGTTGCTTGCCGTTGACCGTGAACGAGATCATGGCGACCTCCTGGCTCGAGTCGTTGCCGCGGGACATGATACTCCGTCCTTCGATGATTGTTTGACGCGCCGCGCCCACTCCGCCGCCCGGCGCGGCGTGCCGTCTGACTTTTTCGACTCTAGTCGCGCGGCCGGCGAGGTGGGATCGTCGGCCCGTGACCCTCTACACGCGCCGCCAGCTGCTCGTGCTGCTGCTCCTGCTCGCCGCCGCCGGCCTGGGCCTCGCCGTCGGCCACTGGCGCCGCGCCAACCCGGACGTCGTCGAGTATCTCGAGCAGGTCGACCGCGCGCCGGCACCGCCTGCGGGCGTCTCCGCTCCTCAACCCGGCGGTCGCCTGCGGGCCACGCGGTCGAGCTCAGAGGCGGAGCCTCGACGCGTGCGGCGAAGCAGGGCGCCACGAGAGGCGCCGGCCACCCCAGCGGCGGCGACGCATGCCGCGCCTCCGCCCGGCGACATCGACCTCAACCAGGCGACGGAAGTCGAGCTGATGTGCCGATGATGATCGCCGAGTGATTCTCAAGCGAACGCCGCTCACGCCGCTCGCTACCGCCTTTGGCGTGGGCATCGCCGTCGCGTCCCTGGCCGGTCCCCAAGTCCTTTGGGCCGCGTGGCTCGCGGCCGTCGCGATCGGCGTGGGACTTCTGGCCCTCGGACGGAGCCGAGGTGCCGCGGCCGCGCTGCTGGTCGGCGTCGCCGCCGTGGGCGCGCTGCGCGGGCGCGAGGCGCCGCTTCCACCGGATCACGTCGCGCGGCTCAACCTTCCCATGGTCGCGCGCATCGAAGGGCGCCTCGCCGTCGAGCCGACGCGCTGGGCGCCCGATCGCACTCGCCTGCTGATCGACGCCGAGCAGGCCGACGGCGCGCGGGCCTCGGGACGCATCCAGGTGACGGTGTACGGCGTACCGCCGCCGCTGACCGAAGGTCAACGCATCGCGGCTTCGCTCAAGGTTCACGCGGCGACAGGTTTCCGCAACCCTGGAACCTTTGACTATGCCGCGCACCTCGCGCGCGAGGGCGTTCGAGTCGTCGCCACGGCACGCGCCGAATCCATCACGCCGCTGGACGATCCCCCACCGCCGTGGTCGGTACGCGTGAAGCGCGCGTCGATCACCGCCATGGGGCGCGCGCTGCCGCCGACGTCGGCGGCGTTGCTGGCCGGGCTCCTGCTCGGCGACCGCGCCGAGCTGCCGCGCGACATCGACGATGCCTTCCGGCGCGCCGGGGTCTATCACGTCCTGGCGGTTTCCGGTTTCAACGTGGCGCTCCTGGCGGCCGCGGTGTGGGCGCTCTGTCGCCTCGCGCGCCTCCCTCGTCGCGCCTCGGCCGCCACCGCGATCGTCGTCGTGATCGGGTTCGCGCTCGTCGTCGGGCCGTCGCCCTCGGTGCTGCGCGCCGTCGTCATGGCGGTGCTCGTCCTGGCCGCGCTCCTTCTGGAGCGAGACGCCTCGGTGACGAACAGCCTCGCCCTGGCGGCGCTGGCGATCCTCGCCGTTCGACCGGGCGATCTCTTCGACCCGGGCTTCCAGCTCTCGTTCGCCGCCACCCTGGGCATCGTCGTGGCCCCCCTGCCGCGGGGCGCGGTCCTTGGCGCGCTCGGCGTGAGCGTGGCCGCCCAGCTGGCCGTGCTGCCGGTCGCGCTGGCGCACTTCAACCAGCTCTCGACGATCGGCGTCGTCGCGAACCTCGGCGTGGTCCCGCTCGCCGGCGCCGCGACGATCGTGGGACTCGTCGCCGTCGGCCTGTCCTTCCTCAGCGAGACGGTCGGCGGGGTGGCGTTCGATGCGGTGTGGCCCGTGTTGCTGGCATTGCGAGGCGTCGTCGCGCTCGCCGCCAGGGTGCCCGGCGCCGTCGTCCATTTGCCCGCTCCCGGCTGGATCGCCGTGACGTGCTACCTCGGCGGGCTCGCGCTCCTCCTCGTCTGGTACGAGACTCGAGCGCGGGACGGGCGCTCCGCGCAAGGGAGGGACAGGGGGCGGAGCCCCCTTCTCCTGGGAATCGTGCTCCTGGCCCTCGCGGTCGGCGTCGCGGCGTGGCCCCTCGTGCGACCGTCCGACGGCCGGCTGCGGCTCACGGTGCTCGACGTCGGTCAGGGCGACGCGATCGTCATCGAGACGCCCGATGGCCGCACGATCCTCGTCGACGCCGGCTCGGGCGGTCCGATGCGCCTCGACGCCGGGGAGCGCGTCGTCGCGCCGTTCCTCTGGAACCGCGGCGTCCTCCGTCTCGCCGGCGGCGCCGTCACGCACGACGACGCCGACCACGCGGGAGGCATGCCCGCGGTGCGGCGGCTCTTCCGGATCGACGAGCAGTGGACGGGCGCGAGCTTTCCTTCGGAGCCGCGCCGGTTCGGGCGCGCGCTCGTGACGGCCCTTCCGCCGCTCGACGCGTCAGGCGGACGACGCAACGACGCGGCCCTCGTCCTGCGCATCGAGATGGGGCTCGTCTCGTTCCTGCTCGCGTCCGACATCGGGGCCGCCCGCGAGCACGAGCTGGTGGCGTCGGGGACACGTCTCGGGTCGACCGTCCTCAAGGTCGCCCATCACGGCTCGCGCTCCTCCACCACCATCGAGTTCCTTCGGGCGGTCCACCCGACGGTCGCGGCGATCTCGGTCGGCGCGCGCAACCCTTACGGCCATCCCGATCCGGCCGTGCTCGCCCGACTCGCCGAGGCCGGCGCGCAGATCTCCCGGACCGATCGTGACGGCGCGGTGATCTTCGAGACCGACGGGGGGACGCTCACGGTCACGCGATGGGCCCGGCGTCGCGTCGATCGCTTCTGCCTCGACCCCGAAGCGATCTGCTAGAATCGGGCGCCATGGCGAGAGTCAACGACCACTACCTGAAGCTCCGCACCAGTTACCTCTTCAGCGAGACCGGCCGGCGCGTGCGGGAGTTCCAGGCGGCACACCCCGACGCGAAGCTCATCCGTCTCGGCATCGGCGACGTGACGCAGCCACTGCCGGCCGCGGTGATCCGTGCGATGCACGAGGCGGTGGACGAGATGGCGCGCGCGGAAACGTTCCGCGGCTACCCGCCGGAGACGGGCTGGGACTTCCTCGTCGAGGCGATCGCCCGCCACGACTACGGCGAGCGCGGCATCAAGCTCGCCCCCGACGAGATCGTGGTGAGCGACGGCGCCAAGAGCGACACGGGCAACATCCAGGAGATCTTCGGGCCGGACTGTGTCGTCGCGCTCAGTGACCCCGTGTATCCCGCGTACCTCGACGTCACCGTGATGGGCGGGCGCGCGGGGAGCGCGGATCCAGACGGGCGCTACGACCGGGTCGTGTACCTGCCCTGCACCGCCGAGAACAATTTCCAGCCGCACATCCCCGACCGCCCGGTCGATCTGATCTACCTTTGCTATCCCAACAACCCGACGGGCGCCGTGCTGACGCGCGCGGCGCTCAAGACGTGGGTCGACTATGCGCGCGAACGGAACGCCGTCATCCTGTACGACGCGGCGTACGAGGCGTACATCCGCGACGGGGAGATCCCGCACTCGATCTACGAGATCGAGGGCGCGCGCGAGGCCGCGATCGAGTTCCGCTCTTTCTCCAAGACCGCCGGATTCACGGGCACGCGCTGCGCCTACACGGTCGTGCCGAAGGAGCTGCAGGGGCGGTCGGCGTCAGGCGAGGCGGTGAGCCTCAACGCCCTGTGGGTCAGGCGGCAGTCCACCAAGTTCAACGGCGTGGCGTACGTGATCCAGCGCGGCGCCGCCGCGACCTACACGGGCGAGGGGCGCCGGCAGGTGAAGGGGCTCGTGGACCATTACATGGACAACGCGCGAATCATCCGGGAAGGGCTCGAGGCGGCGGGGCTCACCGTTCACGGCGGCCGGAACGCGCCCTACATCTGGGTGAAGACGCCGGGGCGGCTCTCCTCGTGGGACTTCTTCGACAAGCTCTTGAACGAGGCCCACGTCGTCGGGACACCCGGCGCGGGCTTCGGGCCGAGCGGCGAAGGCTATTTCCGGCTGACCGCGTTCGGGGCGCGCGCCGCGGCCGAGGAAGCGGTCGAGCGGATCAAGACCCGCGTCGCGCTGTAGATCTCCTGTACCGCTATGCCTCGTAGGCGCGCTCGTACTGCGAGCGCAGCCGCTCCAGCTCCTCCGGATCGAGGCGCATGCCGAGCGAGAGGCTCATTTCGCCCAGGATCGTCTTGATCTCGTTCAGCGACTTCTTGCCAAAGTTCTTGGTCTTGAGCAGCTCGGCCTCGGTCTTCTGCACGAGGTCGGCGATCGTCCGGATGTTCGCGGTCTTGAGACAGTTGGACGCGCGGACGGACAGCTCCAGCTCGTCGACGTTGCGGAAGAGGTTCTCGTTCAGCTCGGTGCGCGGGCGCGCCTCGTCGCGTTCGGCGGCTTCCTCCTGGGGCGAGGCGTCGGGGAAGGTCGTGAGGAGGTCGAAGTGGTCCTCGAGGATCCGCGACGCCTCGCCGACCGCGGTGACCGGGCTGACGCTGCCGTCGGTCCATACCTCGAGCAGGAGCCGCTCGCGTCCCTCGGTGCCGACCGGCTCGACGTGGAAGTTCACGCGCTTGACGGGCGAGAAGTCGGCGTCGAGCAGGATCGCGTTGATCGGCAACGCCTCCGGCTCCCGCTTCTCGGCCGACATGTACCCGCGGCCGCGCTCGACGCAGACCTCCATCTCGAGCACGCCGTCCTTGTCGAGGGTCGCCAGCACGACGTCGGGCGTGAGGATCTCGATGTCAGCGTCCGCCTCGAAGTCGCTCGCCTTGACGACCGACGCGCCCTGCGCCTTCAGCCGGAGGATCTTGGGCCGGTTCACGTGGAGCGAGAACACCACCTTGCGGAGGTTCATCATGATGTCGAGCGTGTCGTCCATGACGCCCGGCAGGTGCGAGAACTCGTGCAGGACGTTTTCGATCTTCACCCAGGTCGGCGCGGCGCCGTGGATCGCCGACAGGAGGGCTCGCCGGTAGGCGATGCCGACGGTCAGCGCGAAGCCGGCCTCGAAGGGCTCGATGGACAGCTTGCCGTACACCGTGTCCTGGACGGTCCAGTCATGACGCGCAGGTAGTTGCAACTCCAGCATAGGACCCCCTAGAGATGAGCTGGTGTGAAGGGAAGGTTCTGCCTCAAGGCATATCAGTATACCAGAGCCCGGATGTTACACTGGGAAATCATGCAGTTGCGTCTCATCCTCGGCCTCGTCGTACTGCTGACGGCCGTCGCCTTCGTGGGCGTGGCGCACGAGGTCCTCACCCCGGCGGCCGCGCTCGACTCGAAGCCGTTGCTGGTCGACATTCCCGCGCACAAGGGAGTGCTGGACATCGCCGGGCGCCTGTACGCGGCGGGCGCGATCCGGAGCCGCGTGGGCTTGGTGCTCCTGGCCCTCGCCCGCGGCAACTCGCGCTACCTCAAGGCGGGTGAGTACGAGATCGCCCGGGGGGCCTCGACGCTCGACGTGTTGACCCTCATCGAGACGGGGCGGGTCAAACAGCATTTCGTCCTCCACCCGGAGGGGGCAACGGTGGCCGAGCTCGCGCGCATGCTCGAGAGCGAACGCCTCGCCGCGAGCGGCGCCGTCGTGCGCCTCGCATCGGACCGGGCCTTCCTGGCGACGCTCACGATCGAGGGGCCGAGCCTCGAGGGCTATTTGTTTCCCGACACCTATCAGTTCGTGCGCGGCATGACGACCGAGGAGATCCTGACGCGCATGGTGCAGCGCTTCCGGGCCAAGCTCGGCCCCGACGTCGCGGCCCGCGCCCAGGCGCGCGGGCTCAGCGTGCATCAGCTCCTCACGCTGGCCTCGATCATCGAGCGCGAGGCGGTCGCCCGCGACGAGCTGCGGACGATCTCCGGGGTCTTCTGGAACCGGCTCAAGCTGAACATGCCGCTCCAGGCCGACCCGACCGTGCAGTATGCAACCGGCAAGGAACGGCGCGCGCTCACCCGCGCCGACCTCGGGATCGAGCATCCGTACAACACCTACCGTAGTCCGGGGCTGCCCCCCGGCCCGATCGCCAGCCCGGGGCTGGCGGCGATCGAAGCGGCGCTCGATCCCGCGCCGGTGAAGTACCTTTACTTCGTCGCCATGGACGACCATCGTCACTATTTTTCGTCCACGCTCGGCGAGCACAACGCGGCCGTCGCCCGGTACCGGCTCGCCCGCGCTCGGTGAACCGTGCTATAAAACGCGCGACATGGCCGGCCCCACCGCGCTTGCCGCGAACCAGCGCGTCGCCCGCGAGGCGCCGCCGGTGCCGTTCCTGTATCGCGCGCTCCGCGGGCCGGTGCGCCAGGCGCTCGGGCGCTGGTTCGATCTCCGCGTCGAGGGACTCGAGCATCTCCCCGCGAGCGGCCCGTATCTCATCGCGGCGAATCACCACAACTATCTGGACGGGATCGTCCTCGGCGTCGCCGCTCCCGAGCCGATCTCCTTCCTCGTGATGCCCCGTGTCTGGCGTGCGACGCCGCTCCATCCGATGTTCCACCGTCACATCGGCTCGATTCCCATCGACCTGGAGCGGGCCGACGTGGGCGCGCTCCGCCGCGCGCTGTACATGCTTCAGTCGGGTAAGGTGGTGGGAATTTTCCCGGAGGGCCCGTTCAGCGTGCGCGGCCGGCTCGAGCCCGGCCTCCCTGGCGTCGCGCTCCTGGCGCTCCGCTCGGGGGTGCCCGTGGTCCCCGCCGGCATCCGGGGCACGTATGAGGCGCTGGCGGGGCGCCGGGGTTACATCCCGCGGCGCGTGCCGCTCGGCGTCAGATTCGGGCCGGCGCGCAGCTTTTCCGAGGACGGCGCCAACGGACGCCGAAGCGTTCGGCTTCACGTGACCCGTCGGATCATGGACGACATCGCGGCGCTCCTGCCGTGAAGTCGCGGTCTCGAAAGCGCAAACCCGCCCGGACCGGCGTGGCGCCGTCCGAGAAGCTCTGGGGCGGGCGTTTCAGCCGGGGCGCCGATCCGGCCGCCGAGCGCTTCACCGGGTCGCTTGCCTTCGACCGGCGTCTCTGGCCGCATGACGTCAGGGGCAGTGTCGCGTGGGCGAAGGCGCTCGCGAAGGCCGGACTCCTGTCGGCGTCGGAGCGCGACACGATCCTCAAGGGGCTCGAGGCCGTCCGGGAAGAGCTCGCGGCGGGCACCTTCCCGTTCCGCGCCGAACTCGAGGACATCCACACGAACGTCGAGCGGCGTCTGCAAGAGCTGGTCGGCGACGTCGGAGGGAAGCTGCACACCGGGCGCTCCCGGAACGACCAGATCGCGCTCGACGAGCGGCTCTACCTTCGTGAGGTGATCGCGCGCGTCCGGGCGGGCCTCCGCCGAGCGCAGGAGACGCTCGTGGCGCGCGCCGCCGAGACGGTGGACGCGCCGTTGCCGGGCTACACGCACCTCCAGCGGGCCCAGCCGATCGTTCTCGGCCACCACCTGCTCGCGTACGTCTTCATGCTGCAACGTGACCGCGAGCGGTTCGGCGACTGCGGCTCGCGCGCCGATACGCTGACGCTCGGCGCGGCGGCGCTCGCGGGCACCGCCTTCCCGGTCGACCTGGAGGCGCTCGCGAAGGACCTCGGATTTTCCGCGGTGTCACCGAATAGCCTCGACGCGGTGAGCGATCGCGACGCGCTCCTCGAGTTCCTCGCCGGGGCCGCGATCACCGGGATGCATCTCTCGCGGCTCGCCGCCGATCTGACGCTCTGGGCGACCGCGGAGTTCGGGTTCGTGGAGTTCTCCGACGCCTTCGCCACCGGCTCGTCCATCATGCCCCAGAAGAAGAACCCCGACGTGGCCGAGCTGATCCGCGGCAAGAGCGGACGGCTCTACGGGAATCTCATGGCGGTGCTCGCGACGATGAAGGGACTGCCGCTCGCCTACAACTCCGACATGCAGGAAGACAAGGAGCCGCTCTTCGACTCGGTCGATACGCTCGAGGCGATCCTGGCCGTCCTGCCGCCGATGCTGGCATCGCTCGCCTTCCGAACCGATCGGATGCGGCGGGCGGCCGGCGAGAACTTCGCGACCGCGACGGACCTGGCCGACTATCTCGTGCGCAAGGGTGTGCCCTTTCGCCAGGCGCACGCGCTCGTCGGGCGGATCGTGCGGTTCTGCGAGGCCGAGGGGAAGTCGCTGGAAGGGCTCGGACTCGTCGAGCTGCGCCGGTTCTCCCCGCTCTTCGACGACGACGCGAAGGACGCGGTCACGGTCGAGGCGTCGCTGCGCGCCCGCGCCCTCACCGGCGGGACGGCGCCCGAGGCCGTGCGCCGCTCGCTCGCCCTCGCCCGCACGCTCATCGCGCACGCATGACCCGGCGCGGACGGGGGCTCGCCCCGTGCCTCGGGCTCGCCATCCTGGCCCTCGCCGCGTGCGGCAAGAAGGCGCCGCCGGTCGCCCCGGAGGTGCGGGCGCCGCAGCGGGTGGCCGATCTCACCGGCGCCGTGCACGAGTCCGCGATCGAGCTTTCGTGGACGCCGCCCGTCCGCCGCGTGGACAACACGCGTCTCCGCGATCTCGCGCTGACGCGGATCTTCCGGGTGGAGGACGGTGGCAGCGGCGAGCCCAAGGCGGCGATGCTCGTGGACGGTCGGATCGCCGGCTACGCGGAAGTCGCGTCGATCCGCGCGGGCGACCCGGCCCCCGCCGTCGCGCGGGGCAGCCACCTCGTGTTCGCCGACCGGCAAGGGCTCGCGTACGGGCGGCGGTACACCTACGTGGTCGTCGCGGGCGATTCCCGGGGGCGCATCGGACCGCCCTCGGCCCGTGTTTCGGTGACGTACGTCCCGGCCGCCGAGCCGCCCGTCGACCTCGTCGCCGAAGGGGGCGAGCGTGAAGCGCGCCTGGCGTGGCAGGCGCCGGCACAGCTGATCGACGGGAGCGTGCCGACCGACCCGCTCGCGTACGAGGTCCTGCGCGCGTCGTCAAGCGACGCGGAGCTCACCCCGGTGACGCGCGCGCCCATCACGGAGCGCGCGTTGACCGACCGCGGGCTCGAAAACGACCGCACCTATTATTATGCGGTCCGCGCCGTGCGGGTCGTCGCGGGCACGACCGCGTACAGCGCGCCGTCGCCGCGCGTCGCGGTCACGCCGCGGGACATGACGCCGCCCTCGCCCCCCGCGAACCTCGCCGCGATCCCCTCCGAGGCGACGGTGCGCCTCACGTGGAGCGCGAGCCCGGAGAGCGACGTCGCCGCGTACATCGTCTACCGCGCGGCGGCAGGGCGCGCGTTCGAGCGTGTGGGCTCGACGCGCGCGCCGACCGCGACCTTCGTCGACCGCGATGTCGCCCGCGGCACGTACCGCTACGCGGTGACCGCGCAGGATTCGGCCGTCCGGCCCAACGAGAGTGGGCGTTCGAACGAAGTCGTGGTCAGCGTGCCTTGACTTCATCTGGTCCGGGTGCTACCAACAACGAATACATGGGCCACTTCGAGTACCGTGATTCCGAGCTCTGCTGCGAGCAGGTGTCGCTCCGCGCGCTGGCAACCGTCGCCGGCACGCCGGTCTACGTCTACTCGAAAGCGGCGCTCCTCGAGGGCCTCGCCGGGTATCACCGCGCGTTCCGCGACGTCCCCCACGTGGTCTGCTATTCGGTCAAGGCCAATTCGAACCTCGGCGTCCTGTCGGTGCTGGCGAAGGCCGGCGCGGGCGCCGACATCGTCTCGGGCGGCGAGCTCTATCGCGCGCTGAGAGCCGGCATCCCGCCCAAGAAGATCATCTTCTCCGGGGTCGGGAAGAATCGCGACGAGATGCGCGACGCGCTCAAGGCCGACATCCTCATGTTCAACGTCGAGTCTCGGAGCGAGCTGAGGGTCCTCGACGAGGTGGCGCTCGAGATGGGCGTCCGCGCCCCGATCGCGCTCCGGGTGAACCCGGACGTGGATCCCCAGACGCACCCCTACATCGCGACTGGCCTCAAGACGTCCAAGTTCGGCATCCCCTTCGACGAGGCGCTCGCCGCGTACGAGGACGCGGCGAAGATGCAGGGTCTCGAGATCGTCGGCGTCGACATGCACATCGGCTCCCAGCTCACCAAGGCCGCGCCGGTCGCCGACGCCGTGGCGCGCGTGGTCGCGCTCGTCAAGGCCCTCCGCGAGCGCGCGATCGAGATCCGCATGGTCGACATCGGCGGCGGGCTCGGCATCCGCTACCGCGAGGAGACGCCGCCGACCCACGAGGAGTACGCGACGGTGCTGCTGCCGGCGCTCCGCGAGGCGGGCGCGACGGTCCTCCTGGAGCCCGGCCGGTCCATCGCCGGCAACGCCGGCATCCTCCTCACGCGAGTCCTCTACCGGAAGGACACCGGCGCCAAGAAGTTCGTGGTGATCGACGCCGCGATGAACGACCTGATCCGGCCGGCGCTCTACGGCGCCTTTCACGACATCCTGCCCGTCGACGAAACGGACCGCGCGCGTGCGCGCGAGACCGTCGACGTCGTGGGTCCGATCTGCGAGTCGGGCGATTTCCTGGCCAAGGACCGCGAGCTGGCGTACGTCGAGCAAGACGACCTGCTCGCCCTCATGAGCGCGGGCGCGTACGGCTTCGCCATGGCCTCCAACTACAACACGAGACCGCGGGCCGCCGAGGTGCTCGTGGACGGCAATCGATACACGATCGTGCGCCGCCGGGAGACGTACGAAGACCTGGTGGCGGGGGAGACACCCCTATGAGCCAGACATTCCAGGGTTCATTCGTCGCGATGGTCACCCCCTTCAGAAACGGCAAGGTCGACGAGGCGAAGCTCCGGGAGCTGGTCGAGTTCCACATCGCGCACGGGACCGACGGCCTGATTCCGTGCGGAACCACCGGCGAGTCCCCTGGCCTGACGCACGACGAGCACCGGCGGATCGTGGAGGTCGTCATCGAGGCGGCGCGCGGCCGGATCCGGGTCGTCGCGGGCACCGGCTCCAACTCGACCGCCGAGGCGATCGAACTGACGAAGCACGCCGAGCAGGCGGGCGCAGCCGGCGCGCTCGTCGTCAACCCGTACTACAACAAGCCGACCCAGGAGGGCCTCTACCGGCACTTCCGGGCCGTGGCCGAGTCGGTCGCCATCCCGATCCTCGTCTACAACATCCAGAGCCGCACGGCGGTGAACGTCGAGACCGACACGCTCGCCCGGCTCGTCCGCGACGTCGCGAGCGTCGCGGGGGTGAAGGAAGCGTCCGGGTCGCTCGACCAGATGAGCCAGGTGATCGCAGCATGCGGTCCCGACTTCTCCGTGCTCTCGGGTGACGACAACATCACGCTGCCGCTGCTCGCGATCGGCGGCAGCGGCGTCGTCTCGGTGATCGCGAACATCGTGCCGCGAGAGACGGCCGACCTGGTGCACGCGGCGCTCGACGGCGACTGGAAGCGAGCCCGAGATCTGCACTACCGGCTCTTCCCGCTGGCGCGGGCGGCGTTCCTCGAGACCAATCCCATCCCGATCAAAGAGGCCATGGCGATGGCCGGCATGCTCGAGCCGGAGTTCCGGCTGCCCATGTGCCGCATGAGCGACGCCAATCGAGAGAAGCTGCGCGCGATCCTCAAGCCGTACGCCCTCGTCAAGTAGTCGCATCATGAGTGCCGCCGACGGGGAGACATCCCCGAACGTCGGGCGCGGAGGCGCCCCGACGACCGATGTCATCGTTGCCGGCGCGGCCGGGCGCATGGGGAATCGCATCATTGCCTGCCTCGCCGACACGCCCGACCTGCGCCTCGTGGCCGCGCTCGAGGCGCCCGGCCACGCCTCGCTGGGAGGCGACGCCGGCGAGCTCGGCGGCGTCGGGAAGGTCGGCGTCGCGGTCGGCGGGGACGCCAAGGCTGTGATCACACGCGACCGGGTGCTCGTCGAGTTTTCCGTCCCCGAGGCCTCGCTCGAGCACCTCCGGCTCGTCGCGCAGGCGGGCGCCCGGGCGGTGATCGGCACGACCGGCTTCACGGCGGCCCAGCGCGCCGAGGTCACCGAGCTCGCCCGCCGGGCGGCGATCCTCCTCTCGCCCAACATGTCGGTCGCGACGAATGTCGCGTTCAAGCTCCTCGCCACCATGGCGAAGGCGCTCGGCGACGAGTACGACATCGAGATCACCGAGACCCACCACCGCTTCAAGAAGGATGCGCCGAGCGGCACCGCGCTCCGCATGGCGGAGGTCGTGGCCGCCGCGCTCGGGCGCGATCTCGACCAGGTGGCCGTCTACGGCCGGCAGGGGCTGCCGGGCGAGCGCCCGAAGGGGGAGATCGGAATCCTCTCCCTCCGCTCCGGGGACGTCGTCGGGGAGCACACGGTGTCCTTCGGCACGCTGGGCGAGCGACTCGAGCTGGTGCACAAGGCTCACAACCGCGACACGTACGCGCGCGGCGCGCTACGCGCGGCTCGGTTCATCGCCGGGCGTCCACCCGGGCTCTACTCGATGGCCGACGTCCTCGGCCTCGCGTAAGGGTCGCCCATGCAGATCGTGCGCTTCAAGACGGAAGCCAATACGTCCTACGGCGTGCTCGAGGGCGGCGTCGTTGTCGAATACTCGGGCACCCCGTGGAGCCCCTTTCGTCGCGGCCGTCGCCGCTTGCCCCTCAAGCACGCGGTCCTGCTGGCGCCGACCCTCCCGTCCAAGATCATCGCGGTCGAGCTCAACTATCGCGACCGCGCGGCCGAGATGGAGCGGCGCGCCCCGGACGAGCCGCGCTTCTTCCTGAAGCCGACCACGACGCTCGTCGGGCCGAACGATCCGATCGTCTATCCGCCGATGAGCGCCAGCGTCGAATACGAGGCGGAGCTCGCGGTCGTCATCAAGCGCCGGTGTCGCAGTGTCCCCGCCGAGCGGGTGCGCGAGTACGTGCTGGGCTATACCTGCCTCAACGACGTGACCGCGCGAGATCTGGAATCGAAGGGACTGCCGTTGCGAGCCAAGGGGTTCGACACCTTCTGTCCGCTCGGGCCTTGCATCGCGACCGACCTCGACCCCAACGCCGTCGCCATCGAGACCTACGTCAACGGCGGGCTGTGCCAGTCGTCGTCGACGACGGAGCTGATTTTCCCGGTCGAGGAGATCGTGGCGCGGATCGCTCAGGTCATGACCCTCCTGCCGGGGGACGTGATCGCGACGGGCACGCCGGCCGGGGTGGGTCCGCTCGCGGCGGGCGATCGCGTCGAGGTGCGGATCGAGGGGATCGGCAGCCTGAGGAATACGGTCGTGAAGCTCTGATGACCGACAAGCTCCTGCTGGAGGACGTGCGCTTCTACGGCCAGCACGGTCTGACGCGCGCCGAGCAAGTGGTGGGCGCCTGGTTCTCCGTCGACGTCGAGATGGCGGTGGACCTGGCGCCGGCGGTCGCCTCCGATCAGGTGGCGTCGACGGTGGACTACGGCGTGGTCGCCCGGCGCATCGTCGAGATCGGCACCCGGAACCGCGTGAACCTGATCGAGCGGCTGGCCGGGCTGATCGTCGAGGCGCTCCTGCGCGAATTCCCGGCCCGAGAGATCCGGGTGCGCGTCCGGAAGCTCACGCCGCCGCTCGAGGGCCTGGTGGGGACCCCCGCGGTCGAGCTGACTCGGAGCCGGTCGTGACACGCGTCTACCTCTCGCTCGGCTCGAATGTCGGCCACCGGCTCGCCGTCCTGCGATCCGCCGTGCGCCGGCTCTACGGGCTCCAGGCGGTCCGCTTCGTCGACGCCTCTCCGCTCTATGACAGCGAGCCGTGGGAGAGCGAGCCGGCTCAGACGGCCGGCGAGCAGCGCTGGTACCTCAACTGCGTCGTGGCGATCGAGACCTCGCTGACGCCGCGGGCGCTGCTCACCGAGCTCCAGACCATCGAGAGCGCGCTCGGACGGACCCGACCGCCGGGCACGCCGGAGGCCCAGCGGTTCGCGCCGCGAACGCTCGACATCGACATCCTCTTCTATGGCGACCAGGTGCTGAGCGCGGGCGATGACCTCCAGATCCCCCACCTGCTCCTCGCGGAGCGCGGCTTCGTCCTCCGGCCGCTGGCGGACCTGGCGCCCGAGCTGGAGCACCCGGCCCTCTATCGCTCGGTCCGTGAGCTGCTCGCCGAGCTCGTGGACGAGCACGACGTCCGCGCCGGCGCCTATCCGGCGCGCTGGTTCGAGGACTGAGCCGGTCCGTGGCCTCCGACGAGTTCTCCCGGGAGGCGCTGGAGCACCTGGACGCGCTCTACAACTTCGCCATGTACCTGACCCGGAACCCTCCTGAGGCCGACGATCTCGTCCAGGAAACCTACCTCCGGGCTTTCCGGTTTTCCCACCGGTTTCAGCCGGGAACCCATCTCCGCGCCTGGCTGTTTCAAATTTTGAGGAACACGTTCTTGACCTTTTATCGGCTTCGCGAGCGGGAATCCGCGCTCGCCGAGGACGGTGTTCCCACCTGGGATGTCCCGATGTTCCACGACGCGCCCGAGGAGTCGAGTGGCGCCGTCGAGGCGCACACGGATCTCGAGCGCGCCCTCCAGCGCCTGCCCGAGGCGTTCCGAACCGTGCTCCTGCTCGCGGAAGTCGAAGGCATGGCGCTCGAGGACGTGGCGCGCGTGCTGGCCTGTCCGGTCGGCACCGTCAAGTCACGGATCTTCAGGGCGAAGGAGCGGTTGCGCGGGCTCTTGCGCGACTACGCCAAGCAATGAGCGGCGACCACTCCCCCGATTCCGACGAAGCGCTCGGCACGCGCCTGCGCGCAGAGTTGCCGCGCTACACGGCGTCGGCGCACCTGCGCGCCGCCATCGCCGAAGGGGCCGCGCCTCCGCGGCGCCGGGCGGCGTGGCTCGCCCCCGTGCTGACGGCCGCCGCCACGGCGCTGGTGCTCGGGCTGGTGTTCTTGCCGCTGCTGCCGCGGCTCGTCCCCGCGGATCCGACGGAGCGGCTCGTGCGGTCCGTCGTGGCCGAGCACACGCGCGCCCTCATGTGGGGAGCGCGACACCCCGAGGTCATCCCGACGGCGTTGCCCTGGCTCACCCAGGAGTCGGGCATCGGCCTTCGCCAGGTCTTCGTCGGGGACGACCGGCTCGTGTTCGTCGGCGCGGAGCCCGTGTACCTGGAAGGGCACCGCGGCATGGCGCTCCACTACCGCGACGGCGACGGCCACCTGCTGACCTACATCGTGCTGCCCATTCCGGGCCTCCCGGTGCCCGACCGTCAGCGCGTCCAGATCGAGCGCGGTACGAGTCGGTGGAGGCCGGCGCTCATGCACGACAGCGGGTTCTCGGCCTGGGTGTGGCGGCAGGGCGAGCTCGCCTGCTTCCTGGTGTCCGACATGGTCTCCGAGGCGGACGTCGAGCGGTTCAAGGATTACTTCGTTCGCGTCCGCGTCTCGACCGACCCCGTTCCGGCTAATTGACATCGGGGGGAGCGGCGCCGCTCCCCCCGAATCCCCCCACCGAATTCACTAGCCGTGCGGTGTCTCGATCGTGGCGCCGGCGAAGCCGGCGCTCGAGCACTGGCTGCTTTCACCGGCTCCGTGACGACGGGATTGCTTTGTGGCGATCCTCAATGCACGCTGCCGCCGCCGTCCACGACGACCGTCTGGCCGGTGATGAAGTCGCTGTCGTCCGAGGCCAGGAAGATGAGTGTGCCCACGATGTCCTCGGGGACCTCCGCGCGCTTCAGCATCCGCAGCCTGACATTCGCGTCCTTCCCCTCCGCCGGCATGTTCTTCTCGTTCTCCCCGCTCAGGGTGAACCCCGGCGCGATCGCGTTCACGCGAATCCCGAACTCCCCGAGCTCGCGGGCGAGCGAGCGCGTGAACCCCACCACCCCGCCCTTGGACGTCGTGTAGTGGATGTAGTTCGGGACGCCTTTGAAGAAGGTGCCGGAGGCGATGTTGACGATTTTGCCCTTGCCCTGGGTCTTCATGGCGGGAAATACCGCGCGAGAGCAGAGGAAGAGCCCGCGCAGGTTGATCGCCATCACGCGGTCCCACTCCTCGACCGGGATATCCATGAACGGCCGGCGCTCGAGCGCGCCGTAGAGGGCCGCGTTGTTCACCAGGACGTCGATGCGCCCGAAGCGCGCGAGGGTTTCGGTGGCCAGGCGCAGCGTGTCCTCTTCACGCGACACGTCACACTCCACCCCGAGCGCCTGCGCGCCCCGGGCCTCGACCTCCTTGACCGTGGGTTTCGGGTCCGCGATGTCCGCCACCACGACCCGGGCGCCCTCGGCCGCCACGCCGAGGCCGTACGCGCGGCCGATACCCCTGGCCCCTCCCGTGATGATGACGACCTTATCCTTGAGTCTCATGGTGCCTCCTACAGTGAGAACGTCTTGACGTAGACCCCCGGAGAGCCCTGCGCGTGCCGCATGTGAGGCCGGATGCGCTGAGTCTCCGGCGCGATGTCCCGCTGGGCGGCCCAGGCGGCGCTTTCGGAGACTTTCGGATTCTGGAACTCGTAGAACGTGAGATAAGTCGGCGTGCCAGTCACGGCGCGAAAGCGCCTGCCGCGAATCACGCCGGGGACCTTCTCGTAGTTCGGAATGTAGATCGTGTTGTACCAGGTGTTGAAGTCGGCGTCGATCTCGGGGGGCACGTCCATCCGCCCGAGCTGGAGCGCGGGCGCCATATCGCTCTCGGCCACCGGCGGCGTCACGGTTTTCGGATGGATCAACGTGTAGACGTTACGGATGTAGGTGGTGCCGATGACCTCGGGCGAGCAGCGCTTGGTCCACGCGGTCGGGCTGGTGCGGACGCGCTTGTAGGCGTCGGATTCCAGCGCCGCGACGCTTTCCAGCTCGTAGACGGCGAGATGCTTCGGCCCGCCCTTGACCGCCGCGTAGCGCGCGCCGCTCAAGAACCCGGGCAACGAGAGTCGCTCGGCCAGATGCTCCTCGTTGTACCAGCGATCGAACTCCTTCTCCTTGTCCGCCGGAATGTCCGCCCAGACCATCATGAGCCCCGTGCCCTTCTTTTTCGTCGCCATGGTTGGCTCCTTTCGAATAGCTGGATCTTAGAACACCGCGCGGGCGAGTGCCATGGCTCCGGGGTGGTATAGTCGGTGACCATCCGGGTCCAACGCTGTGCCCCGATCTCTGGAGGAGACAACCGATGCGTCCTCTCTCGCGCACCCTGATCGTCGTCCTGGCCCTCGCCCTCGTGGCTCCCGCGCTCTTCATTCGGCCGGCGCCGGCCGCCGAGGACGTCAAGATCGCGCTCGTCGCCCCGCTCTCCGGCCGCTGGGCCCGGCAGGGCCAGCTCAAGAAGATGGGCGCGGAGATGGCGATCGAGGAGATCAACAGCCAGGGCGGCATCAGGGCGCTCGGCGGGGCCAAGATCGTGCTCCGCGAGGGGGACGCCGGGGACAGCGTCGAGAAGGCGGTGAGCGCGGCCCAGCGCTTGCTGACGCGCGAGAAGATCAGCGCGGGCATCGGCTCCTGGCTCTCGTCGTTCACGCTGGGCGTGACCGAGGTGGCCGAGCGGCTGCAGGTACCGTGGCTCTCGCTCTCCTACGCCGACAGCATCACCGAGCGCGGCTTCAAGTACACCTTCCAGACCTCGCCGGTCTCGTCACTCCAGGCCGAGCAGGCGCTGGAGCTCGTGACCGACGTCGCCAGGCGGAACAACCGGCCGATCAAGAAGGCGGCGATCGTGGGCGACAACACCGCGGCCACCGTCTTCTTCTTCAAGCCGCTGCGCGAGAAGCTGCTGGCCGCCAAGGGCATCGAGCTGGTCGTGGACGAGGTGTGGACGCCGCCTCTGGCCGACGCCACCGCGATCGTGCAGAAGCTCCGCAGCACTCAGCCCGACATCATGTTTTACGGCGGCACGAACTTCCCCGACTCGATCCAGGTGCTGCAGAAGATCAAGGAGTTCGGCGTGAAGACGCCCATCCAGGGCGTCGGGGCCTGGCTGGTGACGCCGGAGTACGTGAAGACCGTCGGCAAGGAGCTGCTCGACAACATCCAGACCGTCGTCGCGGCCCATCCGCTCAAGGGTCAGGAGGACCTGGTGAAGAAGTTCGTCCAGCGGACGGGCGAGCCCTTCATGACGCAGGACCCGCTCTGCACCTACGCGCACGTCTGGCTGATCAAGGAGGCCATCGAGCAGGCCAAGTCGGCCGATCCGAAGGCCATCCGCGACGCGCTCGCGAAGATCGACCTCTCCTCGGGGCCGGCGACGAGCGCGTTTTATCCCGCCCGCGTCAAGTTCGACGAGCGCGGCCGGCGGGTCGGCGCCGCGCCGCTCATCGTGCAGTGGCAGGGCGGCGAGCCATTCACGGTCGTCCCGGCCGCCGTCGCGACGCGGCCTCTCGCCTGGCACTAGTAGCCGGCTCCTCGGGCACCGGTGGCCCTGGCTGAGCTCGTCCAGTACGTCGCCACCGGACTGCTCGTCGGCGGCGTCTATGCGCTGATGAGCATCGGCCTGGCGCTCATCTTCGGCGTCATGCGCGTCGTCAACTTCGCCCAGGGCGACTTCATGATGCTCGGCATGTACCTGACGTACTTCTACGCGATCTCGGGCTCGATCGATCCGCTCCTCGGCGCACTCCTGACCATCCCGCCGTTCTTCGTGCTCGGCTGGATCGTGCACCGCGGCCTCCTGGCACGCGTCACCGGCGGCGGTGATCCACAGCGCCAGATGGACGCCCAGCTCGTCCTGACGCTCGGGCTATCACTGGTGATCACCAACGCGACGACGATGATCCTCACCCCGACGCCCCTGGGCATCCGCACCGGCTACGCCACCCAGGCGTTCGCGCTGGGCCCGGTGCTCTTGAACCAGGCGCGCTCCTACGCGTTCGCGATGGCGCTCGTGCTCGCCGCCGCCGTGTACGTGTTCTTGACCCGGACCGATCTCGGGAAGGCGCTGCGGGCCTCGGCGGATGATCCCGAGGCCGCCAGCTACCAGGGCATCGACGTGCGGGCGATGCACGGGCTGGCGTTCGGGATCGGCATCGCGCTGGTGGCGGCGGCCGGCGGACTTCTGGCGACCTACTACCCGATCGAGCCGACCGTCGCCGGCAATTTCATCGTGCTGATGTTCGTGGCGGTCGTGCTCGGCGGGCTCGGCAGCATCCCCGGCGCGTTCGTGGGGGGCCTCGTCATCGGGCTCGTGCAGTCGCTCACGCTGCTCGTCCTGCCGTTCCAGCTCCAGAACACCGGCGTCTTCATCGTCTTCCTGCTCGTCCTCTACCTCCGGCCCCAGGGGCTGTTCGGGCGCCGGGCGCGCACGGTGTAGTCGTGGCGTCCCGAACGCGGGGCTGGCTCGCCATCGCCGCGGTCGTCGCGACGGGTCTCCTGCTCACGTTCGCCGTGCAGGAGCGCTATCACCACCGCGTCCTGACGCTGGTCTTCCTGTGGGCCGCGATGGGGCTCGCGTGGAACATCATCAGCGGCTACGCGGGCCAGATCTCGTTCGGCCACCAGGTGTTCTTCGGCATCGGGGCCTATGTCACGGTGCTGCTGGTCGTGAAGGCCGGGCTCACGCCATGGGTCGGGATGGTCGTGGCCGTCGGCGTCGCAGTGTTGGCCGCCGTGCTGATCGGCATCCCGACCTTCCGGCTGGCCGGGATCTACTTCGGCCTGGCCACGCTCGCCTATCCATTGATCTTCCGCATCGTGATGGACTGGCTCGGTTACCAGGAAGTCGCGATCCCGATGAAGCGCGAGCAGCCGGGCTGGTTCATGCAGTTCAACGAGCCGCGGAGCTTCGATCTCCTGGCCCTCGGGGTGCTGGCGGCGACGCTGGCCCTGTCGCGCGTCATCGAGACGTCGCGGCTCGGCTACCGGCTGCGCGCGATCAGGGAGAACGAGCAGGCGGCCGAGGCGATGGGCGTGGACAGCTTCCGCTGCAAGATGGCGGCATACATGCTGAGCGCGGCGCCTGCGGCGGTGGTCGGCGCCGTCTATATCCACGCGATCCTGTTCATCGTCACGCCCGAGGCCGTCTTCGGCCTGCTCGTGATCTCGCAGACGCTCGTCGTGTCCCTGGTGGGCGGGGCCGGTACGCTGTGGGGACCGCTCATCGGCGCCGCACTCATGGTGCCGGTGAGCGAGATCCTCGACACGACGGTCGGCGATCGCTTGCCCGGCATCCAGGGTGTCGTCTACGGGGCCGCACTGATGCTGATCATGCTCTACGCGCCCGAGGGACTCTACTGGCGCGTGCGCCAGGCAGTCCGCTCTCGCGCGGGCCGCGGCGGCGAGGCGGCGCGCTCCGTGATCGTCGCGCCGCCCGCCGACGAAGCGGTCGCGAGCGTCGCGACCCAGACCGTGCTCCTCCAGGTGCGTGGCGTGTCGAAGGCGTTCATCGGGCTGCAGGCGCTGTCGGACGTGTCCTTCGACGTGCGCGAGCGCGAGATCCTCGGCGTGATCGGGCCGAACGGCGCCGGCAAGACCACGCTCTTCAACGTGCTCAACGGCTTCCTGATCCCCGACCGCGGCGAGGTGCGCTTCCTCGGCCAGCCGGTAACGGGCCTGCGGCCGAGTATGCTCTGCGCGCGTGGCGTCGGGCGTACCTTCCAGGTTGTTCGGACGTTTCCGCACCTGACCGTGCTGGAAAACGTCATGGTCGGCGCCTTCGCGCGCGACGCCGCCGTGAGCCGCGCGGGGGCGGCGGCGATGGCGGCCCTGGCCCGAGTGGCGCTGGCCGACCGTGCCGAGGCGTTTCCCGGTGGCCTCACCACGCTCGAGCTCAGGCTCATGGAGCTGGCGCGCTGTCTGGCGACGGCGCCGCGTCTCGTCCTGCTCGACGAGCCGCTGGCCGGCCTCTCGGCCGACGGCATCGACGTGATGATCGCGATGATCCGGCGCGTGCGGGCCGGCGGGGTGACGGTCGTGATCATCGAGCACACGATGCAGGCGCTCCTCAGGCTCGCCGATCGTCTCATCGTGCTCGACCAGGGTCGGCGACTCGCCGAGGGCGCGCCCGGTCAGGTCACCCAGGACCCGGGGGTGATCGAGGCCTACCTCGGCAAGCGCTGGCTCGCCCGGCTGGCGGCGCGCTGATGTTGACGATCGCCTCGCTCGGCGTGTCGTACGAGGGGTTGCGGGCCCTCGTCGACGTGTCGCTCGAGGTCGGCGCGGGCGAGTTCGTCACGATCGTCGGGCCCAACGGCGCCGGGAAGACAACGCTGCTCAAGGCCATCTCCGGCACGGTCCCTTCCGAGACCGGCCGAATCACGTATCTGGCGCAGGACCTTGGCGCGCGCCGGCCGAGCGAGCGTGCCGCCCTCGGAATCGCGCACGTCCCCGAGGGCCGCCGCGTCTTCCCCTCGCTGACGGTGATGGAGAACCTCGAGCTCGGAGCGTATCGCCGCGCGGCGCGCGCCAGCCGCAAGCTCGCGCTGGACGAGGTGCTCGCGCTGTTCCCGATTCTTCGGGAGCGTCACCGACAGCTCGCCGGCTCGCTGTCCGGCGGCGAGCAGCAGATGCTCGCGCTGGGGCGCGGGCTCATGGCCCGGCCCGACCTGCTCCTGCTCGACGAACCCTCCCAGGGCCTGGGCCCGCGTATCGTCGAGCAGATCTTCGAGACCATCGATCGCATCCGGCGCGAGCGCCGGCTGACCATCCTGCTGGTCGAGCAGCGCGTCGTGGAGGCGCTCGAGCTGTGCGACCGCGGATACGTCCTCGAGACCGGCCGCGTCGTGCTCGCCGGGCGGCGCGAGGCGCTGCTGGCGGACGCTCGCGTACAGCGTGCGTACCTTGGAGCCTGACGCGTGAGAGAGCTCGGCGGCGTCCCGCCGCGTGCCCTCGCCCGGAATCGCCTCAGCCCGTCTCCATCGGTAGCGACGGATCCGCGGCCCATTCGGAGAGCGAGGCGTCGTACACGGCCACCCCGTCGTGGCCCAGCAGCGTCAGCACGAAAGCATCACTGCTGGCCGCGATGCCGCCGCCGCAGTAGGTGATCACGCGCTCGGCCTCGAGCGCGCCCGCCGCGGCGAATCGTTCGCGCAGCACGTGGGCGGGCAGGTACGCGTGCGTGTTCGGGTCGACCAGCGACCGCGCCGCAACGTTCGCGCTGCCGGCGATGCGCCCGGGCCGCCCGTACGTGACGCCCGCGGTGCCGCGGTGCTGCTCCTCCGAGAGGGCGTTGAGCACGCAGGTGGCCCGCTCTCCGAGGCTCGCGAGCACCTCGCGCTTGCCGACGAACAGCTCCGGCCGCGGCCGCGCCACGAAGCGGGCGGGCGGGTACGCGCACGGCTCGGCGGAGGTCGATCGCCCCTCGACCGTCCACTTCTTCCAGCCGCCGTTCAGCACGGCCGCGTCATCGAAACCGACCGCACGCAGCATCCACCAGACGCGCGCGGCCCACACGTTCACCGCGCGGTCGTACAGCACGACGCGCGTCCCCTCGCCCACCCCGAGCCGCGCCATCACCGTCGCCATCTGCTCGTCCGTCGGCATCATGTAGAGCAGGGGCGACGCACGGTCGCGGAGATCGTCGGTGAGGTCGGCGAAGCCGCTGCGCGGGATGTGCCCGGCCGCCCACGCGGCACGCCCCGACTCGGCGCGATTGCCGCCCTCAGGCCGAGGGTGGAGGATCGTCGTGCATTCCAGCACGCGCAGCGTCGGGTCGTCGAGATGTGCCGCGAGCCAATCGGTCTCGACCAGGAACTGCGGGTTGATCCAGGCCATGGCGCGCAGGGTAGCGCCGCGCGCGCAGAGGAGTCAAGGACGCTGACGCGTGCTGCTGGCTTTCGCAGGGGCCCCGTCCGGCTGTCCACGACTCGACACACTTGAAGCTTCGGGCCGGGTAGGGTAGAGATTGACGCATGTCGCCGTCTGAGTACGAGCAGCTTGTCCTGTTCCTCGGCGAGCGTTTCGAGACCATCGATCGGCGCTTCGACACCATCGATCAACGCTTCGAGATCGTCGGTCAGCGCTTCGAGACCATCGATCGGCACTTCGACACCATCGACCGCCGATTCGATGAACTTCGCGCAGAGCTCCTCGGTCACTTCGACGAGATCTATCGGCGCCTGGAACGCCTCGAGCAGGAGTACCACGCCATCACCCAGGCGCTTCGGCGTATCGAGGCCATGCTGGCCGACGAGCGGGTTCGGCGCGATATTCTCGAGCGCGACCTCGCCACGCTCAGAGAGAACGTTGCCGTGCTCAACGCCAGGATCGAAGACATCGAGCGACGCCTCCGGTCCGGGTCCTAGCGTCGATGGTCGGCGCGTGATACTGGAAGTGGCCAAGCCCCGAAGCCGCACCCTGCCGGACCTGCTGGACGAGATCGCCGCGCGCGACCCGGCACGCGAGTTCATCGTCGGCGGGACGGAGCGTCTGAGCTACGACGAGACGCGCGCCCGCGCCCGACAAGTCGCGAAGGGGCTGCTCAAGCTCGGCGTGAAGCGTGGCGACAAGGTCGCACTCCTGATGCCGAACCGCGCGGAGTGGCTGCTGGTCGACTTCGCGGTGACACTGCTGGGCGCCACGCTCGTGCCGATCAGCACGTGGTCCCGGGCCCGTGAGCTCGCATACATGCTCGATCATTCGGACGCCACGACGCTGATCACGGTCGAGCGCTTCGCCGGCCAGGACTATCTGGGCATGCTGGCCGACCTGGGCGGCCCGGGGTCCGAGCGCCTGCCGAACCTCCGCCGGGTGGTCGTCGTTGGGTGCGCGGACGCACCCGGGAGGTGCGCGGACGCACCCGTGGGGTGCGCGGACGCACCCGGGAGGTTCGACGAGCTCTTGAACTCGGGCTCGACCGTCGGGGACGCCGAGATCGACGCGGCGCAGCGCACTGTCGGGTCCGACGACGTCGCGTACATCCTCTACACGTCAGGCACGACGTCGAGGCCGAAGGGCGTTCAGCTCAGGCACGGCGGCCTCGTGGAGAACATGTGGAACATCGGCGAGCGCCAGCACCTCACACCGGCTGACCGGATCTGGATGGGCATCTCTCTGTTCTGGAGCTTCGGCGGCGCCAACGCGCTCCTGGCCGTGATGACTCACGGCGGATCGATCGTGCTACAGGAGTCCTTCGACGCCGCGGCCGCGTTGGAGTTGATCGAGCGCGAGCGCTGCACGGTCTACTACGGCACACCGAACATCGCGCTGGCCCTCACCGAGCATCCCGACCGCCCGCGGCGCGACCTCTCCTCGCTGCGCACCGGCGCCGCCATCGGGCCGCCGTCCGCCATGCAGATGGTGATGGACCTCGGGGCCCGCGAGATCTGCAACGTCTATGGCCTGACCGAGTGCTACGGCAATTGCGCCGTCACCGACGCTCACGATCCCGCGGACAAACGCCTCGCGACCGTCGGCACGCCGCTCCCGGGCATGGAGATCCGCATCGTCGATCGCCAGACGCGGCGCCCGTCGCCGCCGGGCGAGGTCGGCGAGATCCTCGTCCGTGGCCATCTGACGCCCGGCTACTACAAGGACACCGAGCGAAACGCAGCCGCCTTTGACGCCGACGGTTTCCTCGTGACCGGCGACCTCGGCCTCATCGGCGACGACGGCTACCTTCGATTCCGCGGCCGCATCAAGGAAATGGTC
>WNFD01002422.1_pt1 | contig 35160 bp, 30 predicted proteins | sample 5400491 | NCBI WGS metagenome assembly WNFD01 (sample SAMN13153343, study PRJNA577476) | soil metagenome | isolation source: 120 cm saprolite under Douglas fir tree site 2 hole 2 replicate 2 | place: USA:California | collected 2015-04-18 | reverse complement strand
AGGCTTATCTGACGCAGTCGGGGCAGCTTTATATCGAGGCCACGGCCATGGCCCTGGGCAAGGTGTATTCGTTCGGTCCCACATTTCGCGCGGAGAAATCAAAGACGCGCCGCCATCTCACGGAATTCTGGATGGTTGAACCCGAGGTCGCCTATGCGGAGCTGGACGACCTGATGGAGCTTGCGGAAAACCTCATCAGCGTTATCGCGAAGCGTTGTGTAGAGCGGCGACGCGCTGATCTCGAAACTATCGGCCGCGATGTTTCTAAGCTTGAGAAAATTGAGGCGCCGTTTCCACGTATCAGTTATGACGACGCGGTGAAGAACCTGCAGGAAGGACATGCCAAGGGCGCGCTGGAGAACAAGTTTGAGTGGGGCGGCGATCTCGGGTCGCCGGACGAGACCTATCTTTCGGCGCAGTTCGACAAGCCGGTCATGGTGCACCGCTATCCGGCGAAGGTAAAAGCGTTTTACATGGAACCCGATCCACAGCGGCCCGAGCTGGCACTTTGTGTTGATGTGCTCGCGCCGGAAGGTTACGGCGAAATCATCGGCGGGTCACAGCGTATGGCGTCGCTCGATCTGCTGCGGCAGCGCATTCACGAGCACGGGCTGCCGCAAGAAGCATTCAAATGGTATCTCGACCTGCGCCGGTATGGCAGCGTGCCCCATGGTGGCTTTGGAATGGGCATCGAGCGGGTAGTGGCGTGGATCTGCGGCTTGGAGCATGTGCGGGAGACCATTCCGTTTCCGCGGATGCTGAATCGCTTGTACCCCTGAACCTCATCTACCGCCGAGGACGCCGAGGGTGCCGAGAATGGAAGAAAAAGACAAGCTCGAATTTGATCACGCGGCGGATCATTGGGGCGGCAATCGCGGTACATCGACATTTGGGTCCCGGCTTGCTGAGTCTGCCGAACTAGCGTATGAGCGGCGACAGGGAGGATACACGGTTGAGCAGCAGAAACCGCTGCCGGTGGTCCACAAAGACGTGAAGCTTGACTGCGGCTATCGACTCGACCTGGTTGTGGAAGGCCAGGTCATTGTCGAAGTCAAAGCTATCGAACGACTCGCCCCGATCCCTGATGCCCAACTGCTTTCCCATCCCCGTGTTTCCGGCGAGAGCGTAGGCTTGATCATCCATTTCCCCGTTCGCCTGCTGAAGAACGGCCACAAGAGAATCGTAAATGAAGTCCCCGACTCGGCGCGCTCGGCGAGTAAAAAAGGGGAGAATAGTTCAGACCTATGACCACAAGTACCGCAACCACCAACATCAGTCCCAAGAGAATTCGTGTGATTGGCGTGCCGCTGGATCTGGGGCAATCGCGGCGTGGCGTCGATATGGGGCCATCGGCCGTGCGCGTGGCCGGGCTGGAAGCTCGGCTGGAAGAGCTTGGGCACGAGGTCGAAGATGGAGGTAACGTCGCCGTCGCCATTCCCGAGCAGAAAAAAGAGGGCGACACCCACGCGAAATATTTGAAGGAGATCACGGCGACGTGCACCAAACACGCCGAACTGATCCTGAAGACGCTCGAAGCTGGAAAGACCCCGATTTCGCTGGGCGGAGATCACTCGATGGCGGCTGGCACGGTAGCCGGCGTTGCCGAATTCTATCGGCGACAAAACCAGCGTATCGGGCTGATCTGGATCGACGCTCATACCGACATCAATACCCCAGAGACGTCTCCCAGTGGTAATGTCCACGGCATGCCGCTGGCGGCGCTGGTGGGATTGGGACCTAGCGAACTGGCGAATATTCTTGATTTTTCTCCGAAGGTGAAGCCAGAGAACTGTGTGCTGGTGGGCGTGCGCGACATCGACGCCATCGAAAAGGAAAACGTGCGCCGTGCCGGCATCGGCGTCTTTACCATGCGTGACATCGACGAACGCGGCATGCGCACGGTGATGGAAGAAGCTCTGCGCCTGGCCGGACGAGGCACAGCCGGGTACCACATCTCGCTCGACATGGATTGGATTGATCCCGAGGATGCGCCCGGGGTGGGCACGCCGGTACGCGGCGGCGCCACTTATCGCGAAGCCCACCTCGCCATGGAGATCATCGCCGACCACGGGCGTATGCTGAGCTTCGAGATCGTCGAGGTGAATCCCGTCATCGACGAGCACAACCGCACGGCGGATCTCGCGGTCGAACTGGCGTTGTCGGCTTTTGGAAAGAAAATTCTGTGAGGCACGTGTCTCGAACCATTCCTGCGATTGACGCGACCCGCTGTCCCCCTCCAGACTGAAAAATGTCATGAAGAAGCTTCGAGTTGGAATTCTGTTTGGAGGACGCAGCGGTGAGCATGAGGTGTCACTGCTTTCGGCGGCGTCAGTGCTTGACGCCATCGATAAGGATAAGTACGAAGTTGTGCCCATCGGCATCACCAAGGATGGACGATGGGTCACTTCCGGGGACGCCCAACGATTGCTGACGGGAAACCCGGCGGGCGGCGGCGCCCGCCCTACCCCGGCGCATTTGCGCGCGGGCGATCCCGACACTACGCCAGGGGCAGCGGTTCTGGCCAGTGGCGAGTCGGTCGTGGTGCCTCCGCAGCCGGTTCGTCGGCAGAGCGGCATGCTGCCATTCCAAACTAACGCGGCGCTGGCTCGGCGGGCGAGCGACCGGGCCATCAACGTCGATGTGATCTTTCCCGTGTTGCACGGCACATTCGGTGAAGATGGCACGATTCAGGGACTGCTTGAACTGGCGGACATCCCTTATGTAGGCGCGGGCGTGCTGGGTTCGGCGGCAGGCATGGATAAGGACATCATGAAGTCATTATTCATTGCCGCGGGAATTCCGATCGTGAAGCATGTGACCATTCTGCGCAGTGACTGGGAACAGAACGCGAAGAAGGTACAGAAGCTAGTCGCGAGCAAATTGAAGTATCCGGTGTTTGTTAAGCCGGCGAATCTCGGATCATCGGTGGGCATCAGCAAGGCTCACGACCGCAAAGAACTCGGGCCTGCGATCGAGGAAGCGGCGAAGTTCGATCGCAAGATTGTGATCGAGCAAGGGGTGGGTGGAGAAAAGCAAAAGGCGCGGGAGATTGAATGCTCGGTGCTGGGCAATGATGAGCCCACTGCTTCGCTGCCGGGGGAAATTGTTCCCGGTAAGGAATTTTACGACTATACCGCCAAATATCTTGATGAAGGCTCGCAACTGATCATTCCGGCGAAGTTGAGCAGGGCGGAGACCAAGAAAGTGCAGGAACTGGCGGTACGAGCATTCAAGTCCGTGGACTGCGCAGGATTGGCGCGTGTGGATTTCCTGATGGATCCTGGTTCATCCAACAAGACCCGGAAGATTTATCTGAATGAGATTAATACTATGCCGGGATTCACCGCGATCAGTATGTATCCGAAGTTGTGGGCAGCGTCTGGGCTGGCTTATCCGGAGTTGATCAGTCGGCTGATCGACCTCGGCTTGGAGCGGCACGCGGATAAGAAGAAGAATCAGTACAGCCGGTGAAGGGAATTGTTGATTGTTGACTTTTGATTGTGCAACCCGCTTCACGCATTTGCTGGATTTGCCCGGCGAATGTGACAATACATTCATGCAAAAATCTTTTTATACCGCGGTAAACATATTGGCGGCTGGAGTGTTGCTGCTGGGAAATGCCTACTGCTTGGCCCAGCAGACTCCGGCAGTGACCACCCAACCAGCTTCTCCCGCAAAAACGCAGAAGGCTACTACCCCGAAGAGCACGGCGAAGCCTGGGGCGTCGGGTGCGGCGAAAACTCAGACCCCCCTTGCCCTGAAAACTCAAAAAGACAAATTCAGTTATGCCTTGGGCATGAATCTGGGAGCAAATTTGCACAAGCAGTCCGTGCCCGTAGATCCGAATATCATGGCGCGCGGCTTGAAAGACGCTCTGGCTGGCGGCAAGACGCTGTTGACAGAAGAGGAGGCGCGAGCCGCCATCACCGCCGTGCAGAACGATATGCGCGAAAAACAGCAGGCCAAAATGCAACAAACTGGAGATGCGAACAAGAAAGAAGGCGAAGCATTTCTGACAGACAATAAGTCGAAAGAAGGCGTGGTTGCGCTTCCCAGCGGACTTCAGTACAAGGTTTTGAAAGAAGGCAACGGGGCGAAGCCCACGGCGACTGACTCCGTTGTCTGCAACTATCGTGGCACTCTGATCAATGGCACGGAATTCGACAGCTCTTCGAAGCATGGTGGACCGGCAACCTTCCCAGTCAACGGGGTCATTAAGGGCTGGACCGAAGCTCTTCAGCTCATGCCAGTGGGATCGAAGTGGCAACTGTTCGTTCCCGCTGATCTGGCCTATGGCGACCGCGGTGCTGGCGGAGATATCGGACCGAACGCCGCTTTGATTTTTGAGGTCGAACTGGTATCGATCCAGAATAAGAGCGAGGAGAAAAGGTAGCCGTGAGACCTCAAGAGCTCTGAGTAGTTTGAGACTTCGGATCCTCTACATTGCCGAGGCGCAGGCTTTTTGCGCACAGGCTTTTTGCGCGTTGACTTCTTACCTCACCATCCCTAGGATTAACCGCCAAGGATTCCCCACTCGCACATGATTGGACAAACCGTCTCTCACTACAGGGTGATCGAAAAACTCGGCGGTGGCGGGATGGGAGTCGTCTACAAGGCCGAGGACACGCGCCTCCACCGCTTCGTCGCGCTCAAATTTCTTCCCGAAGACGTTACCCGGGACGTACCGGCGCTCAGCCGCTTCCGTCGCGAGGCCCAGGCCGCATCCGCCCTGAACCATCCCAACATCTGCACAATCTATGACATCGGCGAAGAGAACGGGATGGCCTTCATCGTCATGGAGTATCTGGAAGGCGAGACGCTGAAGCACCTCATCGGCGATCGGCCTCTGGACCTCGACAGGCTGCTCGCCGTCGCTACCGATGTGGCTGATGCTCTCGACGCGGCACATTCGAAGGGCATCGTGCATCGAGACATTAAGCCCGCCAACATCTTCGTGACTGCGCGTGGGCACGCCAAGATTCTTGACTTCGGACTGGCAAAAGTCACCCGCGATGGCAGTCGCGCACTCGATCCCGCGGAGGCAACTCAGGCCAGCGTCGGCGCTGCCGAAGCACACCTTACCAGCCCCGGCTCGGCCTTAGGCACCGTCGCCTACATGTCGCCCGAGCAGGTGCGGGGCAAGGAATTGGATGCCCGCACCGACCTGTTTTCCTTCGGAATTGTCATGTACGAGATGGCGACCGCCGCCATTCCATTCCGTGGAGAAACTTCCGGCGTCATCTTCGATGCCATCCTCAACCGCGCCCCGGTGGCGCCCGTCCGTTTGAACCCGACGCTGCCACCGAAGCTGGAAGACATCATTAATCGTGCGCTTGAGAAAGACCGTGAGTTGCGATACCAGCACGCCTCCGACATGAAGTCGGAATTGCTGCGGTTGAAGCGCGATCTCGAATCGGGCAGGACTTCGGCGGTAAGCTCTTCTTCCCAGCCGTTACAGGGCGGGAGCAGTGCCGCTTCTGCGCCAGTGCAATCGCAGGCGTCGCCCTCGGCGAGGACCAGCGGCTGGGCTGCAGCCGTCTCGTCAGGCTCGTCTGGAAGAGTGGACACGGCCCAACCTGTGCTTCGCCCCTCCTATTGGAAGTTTGTAGTTCCTGCCGCGGTAGTGCTGGTATTGGCCACGATTGCAATCGGCTTTTACTGGCGCAAACATCAATCTGTCCAGCTTACCGATAAAGACCAGCTCATCCTTGCCGACTTCAGCAATCAGACCGGCGATGCGGTGTTCGACTCGACCCTGAAGGAAGCACTTGCCATCCAGCTTGAGCAATCGCCAATGCTTCAACTCGTTAGCGATGCGGAACTGCACAGCAATCTGCAGTACCTGGGGCAGTCGCGGGAGCAGAAAATAACACCCGAACTGGCTCAACAACTGGGCCAACGGCTGGGAGTGAAGGCGTATCTGGCGGGCACGATTGCCAGCTTGGGATCGTCGTACGTGGTTTCGATCAACGCGGTGAACTGCGCCACGGGAGAAGTGTTTGCGCGCGAGCAAGAGACTGCTCCCGACAAAACCGCAGTCCTGCAAGCGGTCGCGAAAGCAGCTACGGCGATGCGGGCACGGCTGGGCGAGTCGATGGCGTCGATCCAGAAGCTGACGACTCCGTACACCAACGTGACCACCGCCAATCTGCAAGCTTTCCACGCGTTTTCGCTGGGAGAAGACGAGCACCGCATGGGGCGCGACTTCCCGCAGGCCGCTTCCTTCTACCAGCAGGCGATTGAACTCGATCCCAATTTCGCCATGGCGTATGCACGCTTGGGCGTGACCCTGTCAAATCAGGGATCGGCCGCCAAGGGCCTTGTGCATATGAAGAGGGCCTACGACCTGCGCGAGCGCGTCACCGAGCGCGAGCGTATGTACATCGAGTCACAATACGCTCTACAACAATTCGATTTGCCCAAGGCACTGGAATCCTACAAGCTGTATGTTGCCACCTATCCACGCGACGCTACGGCTTTGAACAACCTGGCACAAACCTATGTCTTCGTGGGAGAGTTTGAGAAGGCGCTGACTGGCTATGAGAAAACCTGGGAGATCGCCAAGTGGGACAACGTGGCGGCGGACAACGCAGCCGGGACTCTGCTTTCACTGGACCGTCTGCCCGAAGCGGAACGATACCTGAAGGAAGCGTTGGAGCAAGGTGGCGGGGACGACATCAACTACCACGGCAACCTCTTGCTGCACGATTTTCAAGCCGGCCACTCTGATTGGGAGAAGGAGCTGCAGTGGGCCGCCGCTCAGCCCGCCGGTTTCATGGTGGAGAATCTGGCAGGCAACATCAACTTCTCCTCCGGAAGGATTCATAGCGCCAGCCAGCAGTGGGAACATGCCGCGCTGCGGGCTGAGCAACAGCACTTCCCCGACACGGCGGGCAGCTTCCATGCCTTGAAGGCCGTGCACGACGCGCTGGCCTCCAGTTGTGCTGCCGCGCGCGATGCTGCCCACCGCGGATTGGCTCTGGATCACTCGCTCGCAACCGTTCCCGACGCCGCCCTTGCGCTGGCGTTATGCGGCGAGACCGGCCCGGCCTTGCAGGAGATGGAGCGCCTGGCCACGGGCGCGCCGACAAACACACTGGTTAACGACGTTTATCTCCCCGAAGTGAAGGCAGCAATTGCTCTGGCGCAGCACCACCCGGAGCAGGTATCGGGATTGCTGTCCTCGGCGAGTTCTTACACGCAGGTTTCGAAGGCTCCTCATTTGTTGGGCCGCGCCTCGCTGGAGATGAGCCAATGGCAACAATCGGTGGCCGATCTGCAGCCCGGAATCCGCTATCGCGGCCTCGCTTTGCAGGAAGGACCGGTGGGCACGGCACAGGCTCCCGACTATACTCTTTGCCTGCTGGGAACAGCGCGAGCGCAAGCCCGCTTCGACAAGTCGGCAGCGATGCGGAGCTACCAACAGTTGCTCGAAATCTGGAAGAACGCCGACGCCGATTTCATTCCCGCGCAGGAAGCGAAACGAGAGATGGCAGCGCTGAAAGGCAGCTCTTAGCGCTTAGCCAGTTAGCTTTTAACTCAGTCCATTTCGCCCCGGCTAATTTCAACTTGACGAACCTCCTGGTGCTTCGTATCATTTAAATCACAAGTTTGCTCTTCGGAGCAGACCGACATTTCATGCAGAGTGGCTGAGGGACGAGCCCTGTGACGCCACGGCAACCGGGTTGGGATCATATATCCCGACTGCAGGTGCTAACTCTCACCCGGAAACGGGGAACATGAGATTCGGTATGCGAGCTGTATCTGCATTCCGCAACCTCTTTTCCTTTTCCGGAAAAGAGGCTTCGCATTTTAGGACCTCTTTTCTGGCTCGTTCTCAGCTATTCGCTGAATGAGAAAGCGAGTAGCAAGATGGCTCATTACGAACTCCGTTGCCGCGAATGCGGTCGAAACTGGGGAAACCAGCCCCGCTCGATCTGTGACGAGTGTTTCTCTCCTCTCGAAGTCGCTTACGACTACGACGCCGTGCGCGCCTCGTTTACTCGCGAACAAATTTCGCAGCGGCCACCCAACATGTGGCGCTATGCGGAACTGTTGCCGCTTCCAGTGGGGTTTGAGCCGCGGCTGCCGGTTGGCTTTACGCCTCTGATTCAGGCACCGCATCTCGCCGAGCGCTTGGGCGCTGGCCCGCAGAATCTTTACCTCAAAAATGATGCCGTGTGCCTGCCTACGTTGAGTTTCAAGGACCGCGTGGTGGCGGTGGCCTTGTCGCAGGCGCGGGAGTTTGGCTTCAATATAGTCTCGTGCTCTTCCACTGGCAACCTGGCCAATGCGGTTGCGGCTCAGGCGGCTCGCGAAGGGCTGAAGGCTTGGATCTTCATCCCCGCCGATTTGGAGCCAGCCAAGATTCTGGGCACTCAGGTCTTCGGTGCGAAAGTCGTGCGCATTGCGGGCAGCTACGATCAGGTGAATCGGTTGTGCTCGCAGATTGCCGACGAGCGGCACTGGGGATTCGTGAATGTGAATCTGCGTCCCTATTACGCCGAGGGATCGAAGACTGTGGGCTTCGAGATCGCTGAACAACTGGGGTGGCGCTTGCCGGATAACGTGGTCGTTCCGATGGCGGGCGGGTCGTTGATTACGAAGATCAAGAAAGCTTTCGATGAATTGATCAAGCTTGGCTTGGTTGAGGATAAGCAGGTGAAATTCTTCGGTGCACAGGCCACCGGTTGCTCGCCGATTTCGACGGCGGTGAAGACCGGCAGTTCAGACATCGAGCCGCAGAAGCCGGCGACGATTGCGCGTTCGTTGGCGATCGGTAATCCGGCTGATGGGCACTACGCCATCAAGACCATCAAACAAAGTGGCGGATGGAGCGAGGATGTGAGCGATCCACAAGTGGTCGACTCTATTCGATTGCTGGCCGAAACCGAAGGCATTTTCACCGAGACTGCCGGAGGCGTGACGGTGGGTTCGGCGGGCAAACTCTATCGCCAGGATCGCATTCTGCCGGAAGAGACAACTGTGCTGTGCATTACTGGCAATGGGCTGAAGACTACAGATGCGCTCGCCGGCGTGTACGAAGCGGAAGCGCCCATCGCGCCCAAACTCGCCGAGTTCGAGAGATATTTGCAGAGAACGCTGGATGTGGCCGAAGTAGAGCCCTCCACGGTGGAGGTGTGAGATGAGCATTACCGTGCAAATTCCGACTGCATTAAGACGTCACACCGCAGGAGTAGGATCGCTCAATTGCGCAGCGGGGAATCTGGCAGAGCTGTTCTCGGTCCTCGATGAAAAATTCCCTGCCCTCAAGCCGCATCTGCGCGATGAGGCGGGACAGGTGCGCCGCTTCCTGAACGTTTACGTGAACGAGGAAGACATACGCTTCCTGGGCGGACCCGGCTATGTGTTCCAGGATGGCGATGAAATCCTGCTGGTGCCTTCCATTGCCGGTGGTGCACTTTAGGCGTGGAACGCTTCCAGAATGCGACGCCCGCTTCTTCTTCTCGACTGGAATGGCAGCATTACCGTGTGTGATAAGTTCAAGCAGCAACTAGGTTTGTTGAGAGCGGCTCATTTATTTCGATTTATTGAAACCCTACCCCGGCGGTTCCGCATCTGAAATCTGACACTCTTTGCGCCGCACTCCGTTTATCTAGCTCGGTCTTTGGTTGTGGAGTAAATGCCGACGCTCGAATTGACCATGAGCCACGCTTCGCCCTCTTTAATCGGCAATAACTGGGCCGTCCGCTACGCCGCCGCAATTCTTGCCACCGCGACGATGCTTCTGGTCCGGTGGGCGCTTAACCCGATTCTTGGGGATTACATGCCTTACATTCTGCTGTGCCCGGCTGTGGCCTTTTCTGCCTGGTATTGTGGCATCGGACCATCCCTGCTGAGTATCGTTCTAGCCGTGGCGGGCGCACAGTACTGGATTATTCCTCCGATTTACTCGCTGCAGATTCTGAGCAAAGCGCAGGCGGTTGGGATCGTGACGTTTCTCTGTGTTTCTGCGGCCCTTGTTGCGATGGGGGAAGCACACCGCCATGCCCGTGATGAGCTTCAGAAATCGCACGACGAATTGGAGATGCGGATGAAGGAACGCACCGGCGAACTCGAAGCCGTTCGGGGGAGTCTTCGCAAGCTCACAGGCCATCTGCTGCAATTGCGCGACAACGAGCAGAGAAAACTAGCTCGCGAGCTGCACGACAGTGTCGGGCAGTTGCTGGTCGCCGCGAACATCAACATGTGGTTTGTGGAAGCCGAAGCCGCAAAGCTTAGTGCCAGGGCAGCCGCCGCTATTTCGGAGGCAATCATCCTGATTCAGCAGACCATCACCGGAGTTCGCTCCGCCTCTTACCTTCTGCATCCTCCCCTGCTTGACGATGCTGGGCTCACCTCCGCTCTGCGCGCGTACGCAGACGGAGTGACGAGTCGTACTAACCTGGAAATTGATTTGATATTTTCTCCCGAAGATTTGGGGCGGTTTACCCATGACCTGGAAATTACCATTTTCCGCGTCGTGCAGGAGAGTCTGGCGAATATCCACCGTCATTCGGGGAGCCGAGTGGCCAAGGTGAGTATTGAACGCTCTCTCGTAGACATCAGGGTCGAGGTCCACGATCGCGGCAGCGGAATGTCCCAGCGTCTCTTGTCCGACATAGAATCCGGACGCACTGCAGGAGTAGGAATCGGCGTAATGCGCGAAAGAGTCCGGGAACTTGGCGGTACGTTCAAGATCGACTCCAATGGAGACGGCACGCGGGTAAGTGTCCACCTGCCCATGGAACCAGCCCAAATCGTGCCCTTGGCTTCGTAACAGAATCTCCCCCGGTCCGTGTTCCGCCCGGCGGGCTCAACATATTCCTGGCTCTTTACCTACGCAGTTCATTGCCTTACAATCTAACTAACTGGTTAATTAAGCGAGCGGGTATGGCTCAACTCTTCCAGCGACGTCAGTCGACTTCGAAGATGGGGACTCGCGGCCAGCCGGCAGCGAGTCGGGCCGCGATTCTGCGGGCAGCGGCGGAGGAGTTCGCCGAGCATGGCATCGCGGGTGCGCGCACGGAGGCGATTGCGCGGGAGGCGCGGGTCAACAAAGCGCTTCTGTATTACTACTTCAAGGACAAGGAAACGCTTTACGGCGCGGTGCTCGATAACGCGTTTTCGGGGTTAAAGGCAACGGTTTTCCGCGTGCTCGACAGCGACCTGCCGCCGCGTAAGAAGATCATGACATACGTGGGGACATACTTCGATTTTATTGCCTCAAACCAGGTCTATCCCAAGCTGATGCAGCGGGAGATGATGCGGGCGCGAGAGGGCCACTCGCCACATATCGAAAAGCTGGTAAAAAACTACTTTCAGCCGATCTTTGCGCGGGTGAGCGAACTATTGCGGAAGGGAATCGTAGAGGGCGAATTTCGGAAGATCGATCCTGCACATTTCATTCCTTCCATGGTGGCCATGATCATTTTTTACTTTAGCAGCGCTCCCCTTATGCAAAAGATTGTTCGCTTCAATCCTCTGGCGCCTGAGCGCATAGCCGAGCGGCGGGCGGCAGTGCTGGACTTCATTTCCGCGGCGTTGTTCCGGCCTGACCAGCACACGGTACAGAGAGGTCGGCAATGAGTGCGCGCAACCGGTTTTTTATTCTGCTGGCCACCATCTTCCTAATATCCGCGGTCTACTACCTTCTGTCCGCTGATCATTCCAAAGATCTTGTGCTGATTGGCACAGTGGATTCGAACCAGGTAATCGTCAGCGCCCAGGTGGAGGGCCGAATCCAGAAGCTGCTGGTTGATGAAGGTATGCCGGTGAAAGCGGGAGACTTGATCGCGATACTCGACCCTTCCGAATTGCAGGCGCAGGAAGCGGCAGCCTCAGCCACAACCACGAGTCTGCAGCACAAAGTGACGGAGATGCAGCACACGGCAGTGTCCACAACGGGCTCGACCAGCAGCGATGTCGACGACGCGCGGGCCAGGCTTTCGTCCACGAGAGCGCAGTTGCAGCAAGCGCAAGCGACGCTGGAACGCACCGAGAGTGATAGCCGTCGCATCGTCGAATTAGCCAAAGCCGGAGTTGCTTCCGACCAGGAGCGGGTACAGGCAGAGACAGATTTGCGTGCGGCTCAAGCCAATGCCCTGGCTCTCGAAGACCAGGTGAAAGCCGCCGAAGCGCAGTTGAATGCGGCAGTTGCTCGCACTCACCAAGCCAATGCGGCGAAAAGCACGGTGCAAGTTACGCAGGCCGATCTGAAGAATGCAATCGCACAAAGGAAGCAGGCCGAAGTGCGGCTGGGCTACACCAACGTCTACGCGCCGGTGAGCGGCACGGTTTCTGTGCGGGCGGCGCGGCAGGGCGAAGTAATCAACATTGGAGCGCCTATTGTGACCATTGTGGATTTGACTGACACCTGGGTGCGGGCAGCCATTCCCGAGACCTATGCCGACCACATTGGCTATGGCGACGTGCTCCGCGTCCGGCTGCCGGGTGGGACCATAACCAGTGGAAAGGTCTTCTTTAAGGGAGTGGAAAGCGATTTCGCCACCCAGCGAGACGTGAGCCGCCGCAAGCGCGACATTCGGACCATTGTGCTCAAGATACGTCTGGACAATCCCAAAGGCGCCTTTGTGCCGGGGATGACCGCAGAAGTGCTGGTTTCTCCCGCGCAGATGAAAGCCGAAAGCGGATCGCAGAAGACCGCGGCAGCGGAGCAGCGATGAGCGCGGATAGGAATCGCGAGCGGGTCGTATCAGGGCAGAATGGGAAGACTTTCGTCGAAGTGGGTGCACCGTATGCGATTGAAGTCGACCATATCCTCAAAAAGTATGGCGATTTTACCGCGGTTGCTGATGTCTCCTTCACGGTCAGCGACGGCGAGATTTTCGGATTGTTGGGGCCGAACGGAGCGGGGAAGTCGACGCTAATTCGCATGATGACCACGCTGATTCCGATCACCTCGGGAAAGGCTCGCATCGCCGGCCATGATGTGGCGAAGCAAGCGGACGCGGTGCGGCGGACGATTGGTGTGATACCGCAGGCGCTGACCAGTGATCTCGATCTCACGGTGGAAGAGAACCTGCAAATTTACGCGAAACTTTACGATGTTCCCGCCCAGGAGAGGAAGCGTTCGATCGACGAGCTGCTCGAACTGGTGGACCTGACCAAGTGGCGCAACGCACAGACCAAAACCTTATCCGGCGGAATGCGTAGGCGGCTGGAGATTGCGCGAGGTCTTGTGCACCATCCGAAGATATTTTTCCTGGATGAGCCCACAACCGGGCTGGACCCCGTATCTCGCGTGGCGGTCTGGGAAATGCTGGGCAACATCAAAGCTCAGCGGCAGCTCACCATCCTGATCACCACGCACTATATGGACGAGGCGGACCGGCTCTGTCATCGGATCGCGATTGTGGACCACGGAAAGCTGGTGGCGCTGGACACTCCGATGGCGCTCAAAGCGAGCGTTCCCGGGTCGAATGTGATCGAAGTGCAATTTGAGAATGCGCCGCAAGATTGGGAGCAGCGGCTACGTGGATTAAGCGAGGTCACGTCCGTGCAGCACGAAGGAGCGGGAATGTTCCGCATACTGACCGGCAACGGCTCACGCACTACGACCGAACTGGTGGAAATGGCGGTGCACTCAGGAGTGGGCGTGAAATCGCTTTCGGTGCAAAACACAACGCTGGATGATGTTTTCGTGCACTTCACCGGCCGCCAACTGCGCGACGAGCTGGTTAAAGCCTACGCCTTTACCATGCCGCAACGGCCGGGGCTGCAACCATGAACCGGGTTATGGCCATCGTGGAGCGTGAGATGCGGAAATTCTTCCGTTCGCCGGCGCTGATGCTGGCCTCGATGATTTTTCCGCTGGTTCAGCTGATCATTCTGGGCAACGCGTTCGGGGGGAAGATTCGTGACGCGAAACTCGGCGTAGTTGACGAAGATGGTGGCCCGCAAGCATTGAAGATTCGCGAGGCCTTTGACTCGGTGCGCGCGAACATTCGCACCTTCGTGCCGGTCTACTACGACAGTGAAAAGCAGGCCGTGGAAGATGTCCGCAACGGAAAACTGCAGGGCGCGGTAGTCATTCCTCCGCAGTTTTCGCGGCGCGTGTATGAAAACAACCGGCCGCAGGTCGCGCTCGTGGTGGACAACAGCGATAACTTCATGAGCTCCGCTCTGGAAGCCGAACTTGCCGACCTGACCAGCGCTCTGAACCAGCCGACGATCCAACCGCGCCTGGTGCAGCAAACGGCATTGGAGATTGTAGAACTCTACCCGTATATCGAATACATGAAGTACCTGCTGCCGGGATCGCTCACGCTGGCGATGTTTGTCTCGGTGATGATCGGCGGCGGCATGCTCTACATCGATGACAAAGCGCGGGGCGTGCATGAGGGATATCTGGTCACGCCCATTACCAAGCTCGAACTGGTGCTCGGGCTGAATTTAGCAGGCGCGATTAAAGCGGTGATGACCGGGGTGATCATCACCGTGATCGGCTCACTGTTGTCGGGGGTGAGCACTCTGTTCAATCCCGTGACGGCATTCGGGCTCATCATCATGATTGTGCTGACCTCGCTGGCCTTCAACACCATGATGTTCCTGCTGATGGTGCGCATTGAAGATCCGCTGGTGCCACGCGCCATGTTCGGCATTCTCAACACGCTGCTGTTTTTTCCTAGCGGCTCGATTTACCCCATCCAGGCATTTCCTAAGTGGCTGCGGGTAATCGCAAGAGGAGATCCATTTACCTACGCGGTGGACGGCTTCAAATGCCTGCTGTTGAAGGAAACCACACTCGCCGCTGTCTGGCCCGACATGCTGTTTCTGACAATCTTTGCCACCGTGACTCTGGGAATTGCGATCCCACTCTTTAAGCGAACGCTGTAAGGAATTTGCAATCTTCAATTGCCGAGTTCCGATTGTTAATTGTGGTCGACCTTGATGGGAAACTCCAGAACTGACAATGCACTACTCAGGGGAACTTTTGACTTGGCAGCGCCGTCCATTATGCTAGAGATCTATGACCTTACTGGACGCCAAAGAATACGATCCTGAGAAAGAGCGAAGGAAGAAAGTCAGAATCGTATCGGCAATAGTCTTCTTGCTGCTGGCTGGTTTTTTCCTCTGGTGGTTTCGTTATTGGCCTGAACAACGTGTAGCTGAGCATTTCTTCGATGCGCTGCAAAAGCAGGATTACGAATCCGCGTATGGCATTTGGATGCACGACCCGCAGTGGCGGCAGCACCCGGACCGCTATAAGAAATATCCTTTCCATGAGTTTTACACCGACTGGGGGCCCGGAGGACAGTGGGGGTTAGTGAAGTCGTACAAGATTTACGCGGCGGGGACTCCACCGGGCGGCGGCAGCGGAGTGATTGTCGACATGATCGTGAACGACCGCGCCGAGCACGCCCGCGTTTGGGTGGAGAAGTCGGACAAGACGATAAGTTTCTCGCCCTATTAGCTATTAGCTCTTGCTCTTAGCCTTTAACTCCCGCTTGTGGATGGTCTGGGCCACTGCCGACAGCTGCGCCAGCGCTTCGCGAAATACCTTACGCCGCTGTTGCCAATTGCTGCAGCGCTTTTTGAAGAGATGCTTCGTCCCCCACGTTGGCGCATCTCCTGGTGCGATCGATCTGGCGCAGGAGACCGCAGAGGACTTTTCCCGGACCGACTTCCACGAAAGTCAGCCCCCCGCTTGCGATTAGCGTTCGCATGGACTGATCCCATTTCACAGAGCCTGTGACTTGGCGGATCAGAGCGTCGCGGGCGGGGTCGAAATCACGGATGAGTTTCGCGTCTACGTTGCAGACCACGGGAATCACTGGCTTCTGAAACGTTAGGGCATTCAAATCGGCTTCCAGACGGTCTTGGGCGGGCTTCATTAGCGAACAATGGAATGGTGCGCTCACCGTCAGCAGCTTGGCGCGCTTGGCGCCGCGCTCGTCGGCAAGTTTGGCGGCACGTTTGACGGCGGAGGTATGCCCGGAGATTACAATTTGCTGGGGCGAGTTGATGTTGGCCGGTTCGCAGACTTCGCCCTGGGCTGCGTCGTGGCATACAGCGGTAACTTTTTCTACATCTATGCCGAGGATGGCTGCCATCGCGCCCATGCCCACCGGCACCGCCTCCTGCATGTACTTGCCGCGATATCGGACGGTGCGGACGGCAGCAGCGAAGCTGATGGTGCCGGCCGCTACGTGGGCAGAATATTCGCCGAGGCTGTGGCCAGCGACATAAGCCGGCCTTGGCATGCGGCCCTCCAGCACACGCAAGGCTGCGATTGAAGCCGTCAGGATCGCCGGCTGTGTTACCTCGGTCAGGCGGAGCTGCTCTTCCGGCCCTTCAAAGCATAGCTGCGAGAGCTTATAGCCGAGAGCTTCATCCGCTTCCTCAAAAGTCTGGCGCGCGATTGCATATTTCTGAGCGAGGTCCTTGCCCATTCCGACTGCCTGCGAGCCTTGGCCGGGGAACAGGAAGGCGATGGCGCCTGAAGAAACCTTGTTCTCTGTCATCAGTTTGCTTGTGTAACTTCGGCTTCGAGCGGCTTGAGATGCGGGACCGCGAGTCCGCGTTCGATGGCATCGTTGATCTTGCGCTCGGAAAATTCCGCGGCCACGCGCAGTGCGTTCTTGATGGCGTTGGTATTCGACGAGCCATGCGTGATGATGCACACGCCTTTCAGGCCTAACAGTGGCGCACCACCGTATTCGGTGTGATCGATGCGCTTCTTGAAATCGCCGAAGGCGCTGCGTGAGAGCAAATAGCCTACTTGACGCGTAATCGTGGCCTTGAGTGATTCCTTGAGAGCGGTGCGCACGAGATTGGCAACCCCCTCGGAAATCTTCAGCGCGACATTGCCCACAAATCCGTCAGCCACGATGACATCCACGTGGCCATTGAAGAGGTCGCGGCCCTCAACGTTGCCGACGAAATTTAGCGGGAGCCGCCTGAGTAACTGGAATGACTCACGGGTCAGATCGTTGCCCTTAGTCTCTTCCTCGCCGATGGAGAGCAGTCCGACGCGGGGATCACGCGTCCCGAACATTGAGCGGAAATAAATCTCGCCCATTACGGCGAATTGTTCGAGATTATGGGGCTTGCAATCCACGTTGGCGCCGACGTCGAGCAAGATGGCCGCAGTTCCTGGGGCAGTCGGGAAAACCGCCGCCAGTGCCGGACGGTCGACGCCGGGCAGTGCCCCCAGCACCATCTTGGCCGTGGCCATGGCCGCGCCGGTATTCCCGGCAGTGACGAAGCCCGAGGCGCGACCTTCGCGTACCAGCCGAAGCCCTACGCGCATGGATGAATCACGCTTGGTGCGGACGGCTTGCGCGGCCTTGTCGTGCATGGTGATGACTTCACTGGCATGAATGATTTCGATGGGCAGGCGCGAGGTCGCGCGATGGCGCGTGAGTTCAGCTTTCAGGATGTTTTCCGGACCGACCAGCAGCACGCGCGCGCCATATTGGCGCGCCGCTTGTATCGCGCCCTCGACCTCAGGCTTGGGCGCACGGTCAGAACCCATCGCATCCAGCGCGATCACGCTAGGCATGTTTAACGAGAGAAACTCGGTGGTTTAGCTGGCTTCTTCCACGTCCAGGACTTCGCGTCCCTTATAGTAACCGCATTTCGGGCAGGCGCGATGCGGCATCTTTTTCTCGTGGCAGTTGGGACATTCGGAAAGGGAGTGACCCTTGAGAGCGTCGTGAGCGCGCCGGGTTGAGGTGCGCCTCTGTGAGTGTCGCCGTTTAGGATTTGGCATGGTTATGAATTCCTCTCGCCGCGGACATTCTACGCCGCAGCCAAAATCGTAGCATCAATTTGGGAAAATCAATCTAGTGATCCAGCCTGCCGCGGATTTCTTTTAGTGCTTCCCACCGCGGATCTTCGACCGGAACAGCACAGGAGCAAGCTTCCTGGTTCAGGTTCTTTCCGCAATGCGGGCAGAGACCCTGGCAGTTTTCGCGGCAGACTACTTTCAACGGCAGCGCGAGTAAAACCTGCTCGCGCAAAACGTCCTCCAGCAAAATTCCCTGACCTTCATAATAGCCGATCTCCGCCTCGGCATCGGTGACTGAAAGCTCGTCCCGTCCGGCATCGGCCCCGAGGGGACGATACAGCAGTTCAAACTGCCGGATTACATCCTGTGTTACCGGCTCAAGGCAGCGCGCACAACTCTGTTCCAAATTTGTGCTAAGCCGGCCCCTTAAGCGGATGTCTTTTATTATCTTATGCTTGCCGTGATGCTCTTCGACGACTTCGGCGCGTCCGCTAATATTTAGGGGAGTGCGCTGGCGGAAATCGCTACCCAGATCGACGACATCGGGCTGGAACTCCTCCGCAAAGTCGACAGGATGGAGTTCTAATTCTTTGATGTCGAGGAACATGACACATCCCGTACCTTCGCCGAGCGGGGCGCACCGAGCACGCGTAAGTACTGCAAGAACCTAGGTTTAAGAATAAAGCGCGGCAGAAAGAGTGTCAAGGAAAGCAGTGGATCGTTTCTCTAGTCAGATGCTAGACTTTCCCTAGGACAGTCCTATGGCAACGCTTTACGCTAGCTCAGGATTGGTAACGCGCGAATTCTTTTTTTAGTCGCAGTGTAGATTGCGTTGCACAATGCGGGCGCCTCGCCGATTCCGGTCGGTGGTTCCGTGCTGGTCACGGAGTAGACCTCAACTGCGGGAGACTCTTCCATGCGTAGCGGAGCATAGTCATCAAAGTTTCCTTGCACCACGCGGCCTTTCTCGATGGTGATCTTGGCGCGCAAGGCATTGGATAGTCCGTAAACGATTCCGCCCTGAATCTGCTGCTGGAGAATGCCGGGATTGATCACTTGCCCGCAATCCACCGCGGCGATGACACGCTGCACGCGCGGCTGATCCCGTTCCATCGAGATCTCGACAACTTCTGCCATGTACGAAGAGAAGCACCCGAAGCAGGCGATCCCACGATAGCGTCCCTCCGGTAGCGGCTTGCTCCAGGCAGCCTTTTCCGCCGCAAGTTGCAATACCCCGCGCATGCGGGCGGGGTGCCACGTGTTGGTGAAGAATGGGACCTCCTGATCCTTGGCCAGCAAGTGAAGCCGGTACTCGAGAGGATCTTTTCCCGCCGCTTCAGCCAGTTCATCGACAAAACTCTCGCTGGCAAATGCGACTTGCAATGCGTAAACGGAGCGCATCCATCCCAGCGGAACCGGCGTCTCCGTCATCACATATTCAACCGAGGCATTCGCGATGGGATAGATCAGGGCGGCTTCGTCGGGGAGGTCGGGATCAACTCCGTTCGGTGTTGGCGAACCTTTTTGTCCGCTAATGGACGGGGCGATGATGCGATGGGTAAAGGCAACCGGCCGGCCCGCTCCATCGAGCACGGCGTTTAACTGGTGCAAACTAGCGGGACGATACGTGGAGAAGCGCATGTCGTCCTCGCGCGTCCACAGCACTTGCACCGGACCGTTGATCGCTTTCGACACCAGCGCGGCCTCGACCGCATAGTCGTGCTCGAGACGCCGGCCAAAGCCTCCGCCGATCAGAGTGATGTTGACCTTTACTTGATCGGGATCAAGTCCGATAGCCTGCGCGACAGAGTCGCGGCAGTCCTGCGGTACCTGGGTCGGAGCCCATAGTTCGCATTTCGATCCTTGATAGTGCGCCGTACAGTTGCCCGGCTCCATGGGGGCGTGTGCCATGAAGGGGAGTTCGTACTCAGCGGAGATTCTGCTTCCCGACGGCTTGGAAACGTCACCAGCCGCATAAAGGCTGGCGCCCTTCTTCGATACAGCTTGCTTCAGCGACGCCATGACCGAAGCGGTGGTGAGGTCCTTATTCGGGCCATCGTCCCAAGTGGCGTTCAGTGCGCGCCGACCTTCCATCGCACCCCAAACCGAGTCGGCTACGATTGCGACTGCGGAATCGCTAGTCTTGCCCACGTAGCTCACGCCCGAAATCTTCTTCGATTGCTTATCGTCGAAGTTCGTAACCTTGCCTCCAATGGTCGGACAGCGGGATAACACGGCATACTTCATGCCCGGCAAACGAAAGTCGATGCCGAATATCGCCTCACCCTTTACCTTGGCAGGCGTGTCGATCCGCGCGAGAGACTTTCCGACAATCTTGTAGTCCTTGCTTTGCTTGAGAGGGGCGTCGGTGGGAATCGGGAGCGTAGCAGCTTTGCTGACCAGGTCCCCGTAACTCAGGCGCCGTTTCGAAGATGTATGAACGATGCTGCCATTCTCTGCGGCACAGGCGGAGCGCGGAACTCCCCAGGTGAGCGCCGCCGCCGAGATCAGCATTTCTCGCGCTGCGGCGCCAGCTTTGCGCATTGGATCCCACGTGGTGCGGACGCTCGCGCTGCCACCGGTGCCCTGATCGCCGTAGAGCGTGCTGGCTCCCGCCTGCTCAATCTCGATTTGTTTCCAATCGGCTTCGAGTTCCTCGGCAAGAATCATTGGCAAAGCAGTGCGCACACCCTGTCCCATCTCGGAGCGCGCGACCACGATAATGACTTTGTTCTCAGGAGTGATGCGCAAGTAGGCGTTCGGTGAGAATACTTCTGCGTTGGAGGACGATCCGTGCGGAAGATAAAATCCGATGACCAGGCCGGCACCGGCGGCGGCCCCAACGGTAAGAAAACTTCGGCGGGAAAGCGGACTCATCGCCCACCTCCCGGGTTAGCCGCACGGTGAATGGCCATGCGAATTCGCTGGTAGGTTCCGCAGCGACAGATGTTTCCGTTCATGCCTTGCGTGATCTGCTCGTCAGTGGGATTTGGCGTCTTGGCGAGAAGCGCCGCCGCAGCCATGATCTGTCCGACCTGGCAGTAGCCGCATTGCGGGACTTCCTCCGCAATCCAGGCCTGCTGCAGAGGATGCAGACCATTAGCCCCAAGTCCCTCAATAGTCATGACCGTCTTGCCTGCGACCTGGGACACGGGAGTGGAGCAGGAGCGAACGGCGGCTCCGTCCACATGCACCGTGCAGGCGCCGCACAGGCCTGCACCACAGCCAAACTTGGTTCCTGTGAGCTGCAGCGTGTCGCGCAAGATCCAGAGCAGCGGAGTCTCCGGCGAGACGCTGACTTTCTTTTCGCTTCCGTTAACGCGGAGTGTGATGTCTGCCATGTTTGTCCTGAGGTGACTTGTCACCAGAGACAAACATCCTACCCAACAATGAAGAAAAGTGGAATGGGTAGAGGGGAGCTCAAATGGCGAGGGCACCGATTCTTAGGCGGCGACCGGTACGGGAAAGCTTAGGCAATGAGTGTCGGGCGCGGATTTTTGAGTCTCGAAGCCTTAGGTTTGGAAACTATTTCAGCTCCGACAACTTCTGTGTGGCCAGCTGCGCAGCCTCGCCGCTGGGGTTATCTTTCTTGATCTGCTCGTAAGTCCGCTTGGCGTCGACGGGCTGATTCGAAGCCTGGTAGAGTTCGGCCAACTGGAGTTGGGCCGTGACTTTGCTCACCGACGCGGTGGGCTTTGCCATTAACTGCTGGTAGATCTCGACTGCCTCTTTTGTGCGCTTGCTATTGCCGTAAAGCGAGGCTAGAGCCAACTTAGCCACGGAGGCGAGTTCGCGGTTTCCGGAGGCAGCGACTTCCTTGAAAATCCGTTCGGCCGCGGAATTGTCGCCGCTATCGGCTGCGGTCACACCCAGAAAGTAGCGAGCCATATCAGATGTGCGGGTGTGAGGATACTTATCAACGATCGTCTGGAACTGTTTCTTGGCTGCCTCAGCCCGCTCCTTGGGCGAGGCGAAACTGGGAGAGTCCGGCTGGGCTGGTACCCCAGCGGGCCGAAGCGGCGTACTCATAGTTCGCACCGCCTGCGAGAACTCGAGACTCGCCTTTTCGTCTTGCGTGCTGAGGTAGTACCAGCCGCCTAGTCCGACGGCCAAAATGACCACAACGGCGATGCCGGCAATGAGCAGGGTCGAGCGGTGTTCAACCGTCCAATGGGCCGTGTTCTCGGCGGCCCTGATGGTGACCCGGCTGAATGCGTCCTGTTTCAGTTGACGGCGGGTTTCTGCGCGCACGGACTTCCCTTCTAGTAGTAGCGATGGAGGGTTGAACTAAACTAATTATGACGAACTAGTAGTCTAACAGGCAGAAAATCAGGGCGTCAAAAAGGAAGCGGTCACTCGACTGATGGACAAAAGCAAAAAGGCTGCCATCACCGGCAGCCCTGCTCATCCCTCTCGCCACCTTACCGCGGAGCTTCTTCCAGCAATCCCTGTTCGAGCTTTTCCTGGCATTCGATGCAGTGGCGTGTCCAGGGCACCGCTTCCAGGCGCTTGGCGTTGATCTCCTTGCCGCAGTGGATACACTCGCCGAAGCTGCCCTCGCGGATGCGCAGCAGCGCCTTTTCCACCATCTGCAACAGTTGCCGCTCGTTGTTGCTCTGGGTGAAGAGAAATTCCTTGGTGTAGGAGCTGGCGGCACGATCGGCAATGTCTTGAGCGGTGTCTTCGTCCGCCGAGCGACCATCCTGCTGCGTGCGCGTTACCGTGCGCCGCAGCTCCTGTTGTCGTGTTTCCAGTCGTTTCTTAAATGATTCCAACTTCTTCTTATCCATAAAATCACTTCATGGCCCGCTTGCCTACAGAGCCCCATCCTTGTCCTAGAGTCAAACGAAGATGATAAGCGCCCAAATTGAGATGCGTCAACCGCACCCGACGACGCAATTAACGGTAGGAGGTGTCTAGGTTTTACCGTAGAACGCGGCGGTTCGCGTGCGAATCAGATGTGACCAGCAGCAGGCGCGGGCTATCGCGGCAGTGCCTCTTTCATGCAAGCTAACGCATATCCCATCACTGCCATCGCAGCAGCGTTTTCGCGCAATTCGCTGGGAATGACTTTGTCTAAGGTGTCGGCGGCCGTGTGATGGTAATTGAAGTACGTTCGTCCGTCCTGCATCACGCCGAGGGCGGGTACTCCCGCTTCCGACATTACAGCGATGTCGGCGCCAGGGCTGTAGCTGGTCGGCTGCAGAACATTTGCTCCAACGCTCTGCAGAACGCCTTGGACCGGCCGGAGCATTTCGACGGCCTGCGGAGTAACTTTGACATCAAAGCCCAGGGGATGCGCGGCTCCACTGTCGCTTTCGATGGCGGCGATGTGCCGTGGCAACTCGTCCGCATGGATCTTTCCGTAGGCGTGGCTTCCCGATCCTCCAGTCTCTTCGTCCATCCAGGCGATAACCCGGATTGTCCGCTTGGGGCGCAAGTGAAGCATCTGAAGAAGTTCCGCCGTTTCCATGGCCATGACCACGCCTGTGCCATCGTCGATGGCACCGGTGCCGAGATCCCACGAGTCGAGATGTCCGGAGACCACCACGATCTGCTCCGGATGTTCGCTGCCCTTCAGATCGGCGACTACGTTGTAGCTTGTACCGTCGGACAACTTCTGTGGAGTGAGCGTGAGGTGCATACGGGCTTTGCCTTGAACCGATAGATAAGCGATGAGCTCAGCATCTTCGGCGGTCACTGCTGCTGCTGGAATGCCAGCCGGAAAGCTGAAGCCGGTGTGGGGCAGCCGATAGTCCGCACTGCCCACGGATCGCACCAGAGTCGCGACCGCGCCCAGCTCGGCCGCTGCCCTTGGGCCGGCACCGCGGTATCGGACTGCCTCACCATATGCAGCAAACGCCAGGCCAGCTGCAGCCTTGCGCTGGTCATAGATCTCATTGAACAACACGATTTTTCCGCTCACTCGTTCTCGCCCCAGGGACTTGAGCTCGTCGAAATCGTTGACTACGACCACGTCCGCGGTAATGCCCTCGGCAGGCGTTGCCGTGCTTCCACCTAAAGCGGTGAGCACGACCTTTTGCGAAGTTCCTGGCACGTGGCCTGAATATTCGACCAGCTCGGCGCTCTCCGCGCCCCGCAGCCAATGGGGCACTGTCACTTCTTCCAAATGAACTTCCAGACCGAGTTGGCGAAGTTCCGCGGCCACATACTCGACGGCAGCCTGCGCTTGCGGCGAGCCGCTCGGTCGTGGGCCAATATTCTCTGTGAGATGCGACAGACGTTTATAGGCGTAGTCATCGGCCAAGGCGGCGGCCTTGATCGCGTTCAGATCGTGTATCAGTTGCGGAGGAAAATTGTCCTGCTCCTGTGGGGAGTGCTGTGGCGCAGCCGCCCATGGAGCTGGCGGCTGGGCCGGCTTTTGAGCTTGCCCGCTCGCTGCGGAGAGGAAAATAAAAGTGAAACAGGTCGAAAAAAGGGGGCTAAGGGCGGAGTGGGTCTTGATCATGATCTGCGACTAGTGTAGCCGGAGTACAATCTGACTGACAAAGCAGTAGGCAGCTTGTGCTGCGAAAGCCGGATTTGACGGTTGCCTTTCTCCGGGTAGCCTCTCTGCGTGGACAAGAAAGAAATACACTCCCCTCGACTGACCGCTAACGTCCTATTTTGGATTGGAGGCTTCTTCAGGCTGCTGTTGTTCGCCAGTTTATGGCAAATAAAAGTGGCCCCGTTTGGGGCCACGATTCAAAGAGGCAAGGAATTTTGGAAGGTTATGTCAGGAAAGGCGATGCATGGAGCCGTCCTGCCAGCCAGAACGGCGGTTCGGGAAATGTCGAGAACGATGGAAGAGAGTGAAGGTCATTTTTCACTTTCAGTTTGCGGCCTCTTTTGTTACTAAGAACTAAGCATTTGCCGAGCCAAAGCGCAGAAATACCGGACCGATCACAGCTCTCGCTGTAACTCAATGGCCACAAAAGATTTACTTAGGGTAAGTCGGCATGCTAAGCCGAAGGGCAAGGCCGCTTCCGCCGAATCGGAAGTGCAGAACGATGCACATTCGCTGCTGGGCCGGTTACATCACGCCGAAAGCCAAGTCCCGAGCCAGGTCTGGCTCCGTGTCCGGATCTCAGATAGAAGCGTAAATCGTGGAGCTTAGCTATTTCCTACCACGGTGCGCAGCTTGCCTGGCAAGAAATGGTACGGTGGCCAAGGGCCGCTGATCGCCACTTCACAGTTTTTCAGCTGCTTGGCGGCGGTGGTGTAGCGATTCTGGTATTTTTCTACCGACTTGGAATCGATCAAGTGGGCGATGTCAATGAGCATGCCTGCGGGAGCGACCTTCTTGCAGCTGACTTCTTCTTCCAGAGGATTGAAAAGCTTGTGCACCTGCACTGAGAGCGCACGGGCCTTCGTCTGGCGCTCGCGCTCACGGGAAGCCTTCACCCGTAGCTTCGACAGATAGTCGCCGCCAACGGTGTGGGGAAGCTCAACGTCGATCATGGCCTCTCGCAGGGAACCGTCGCGCACGACCAGCTTGATGTGCATTTCGGACTTCCCGCGCAGCCGTTCCACACTTATTCCGAAAGCTCGGCGGTTGACCCGAACGGCCTGTCGCAGAGCGTCGTCCGTGTCGAAAATCGTTCCGAAACGGAACGGCAAAACCGTCGAGTTACGAAAGCAGCCACTGATAACCCGCGCGTGATCGATCGCTGCTTTCTGGTCGAGCTCGCCTATGGTGTGGTCGTATTCGCTCACGATCACGGCAAACTCGCCACTGGGATAGCTGAGAACCGCAGCCCCATTGACTCCTTGCACGCCCTCGATCAAGAAGGGGCGCCGGGTGCGAGTTCCATTAGGGAGGGATTGATGCTCGGTAAGACAGTACGCGTACCACGCCATGTTGAACTCTCCGAACCGGGACGGAGGCGGACCTAGCCGACTCTCGAGTTTTTCGCCAAAACTGAAGTACTAGTTAGTCTGGAAGTATGAAACGGGCGGTACAGGGTCATGGGCTCTTTACCATCAGCGCCCGTTTCACATATTACTTCGGGTCGTAGGGAAAATGCAACTTTTTCGTGGCACGGTGCATCAGCGGGTTACTTCTTCACAGGCGGGGACTTGGCAGCGCGCTCTTGCAAGGCCAATAATACCGTCCGAAGCATCTCGTCCCCGGGGGCTGGTTTACCGGTCCAGATCTCGAATTGACGCGCCGCCTGTTGAACGAACATCTCGATTCCGGGGATGACTTGTGCTCCTCGCTCCCGAGCTAGCTTCAGCAGGCGCGTTTCGCCCGGATCATAAATCATATCAAAGACATAGCGGGCATTGATCTCGTGCTCTTGCAATGGTGTCTCACGCGTGTTTCCCATGCCGACCGGGGTGGCGTTGATGATCACGTCGAAACTCAGCTTCTTCAAGTCTGCACGCTTTACAGTGCGGGCCCGGGCTTGCCGAGCCAGCTTCTTGGCAGGACCAGCGGTCCGGTTCAAGATATATACCTCGCAGCCCCGTTCCTTCAAACCGAACACCGCCGCCCGCGCCGCGCCTCCCGCTCCGAGAACAAGGATCTTCGCGCCTTCCAGGGTTGGAAGCCTGCGTTCGAGTGGCCGCACTACGCCCGCTGCGTCGGTATTGAAGCCGTACAGCTTGCCGTCCTGGGCGCGTACCACGGTGTTGCAAGCCCCGATTTTTGTGGTGTGGGAGTCAGTGTTGTCCAAATGCTTCAAAATTGCTTCTTTGTACGGCATGGTGACGCTGATTCCGTGTAAGGGAATTTCGCGCACGCAAGTGAGCAGGTCCTTGAGCGTTTTGGCATGCAGAGTGAGATAGACGGCATTGACGTTTTCCCGCCGGAACGCAGCATTCATGATCGCCGGAGAAAGGGAATGGACCACGGGGTCGCCGGCGACGCCGTAGACCCTTGTCGCCGCGTCCACCTGTTCAATACGGTAAACATTCCGCAATTCTTGCGCCGTCACCTGCCCGGGAGCGGTCTTTTCATCGGGGCTGAGGGCAGCGAAAGTGAAGACGCTGCCGGCACGCACTCCCAGCACCCGGCTGATTATGCCTTGTTCTCCCATGCATATACCGATCAAGGAATGCTTGTCACTCTCCTTCGCCAGAAACTTGATCATGGTGACATTGTCGGAGAGGGTCGTGGCTGTGGAAACGATTTTGTAGAAGTCTGCCTGGACGGCCAGCATTTTTTGCAGCGTCTCGTCGAGCCTCTTGGTGCCCCGGAAATCGTGGAAAGACAAGATCAGCGCAGACCGCCCCCTCAGCTTTTGCACTTGCAGCGGTTTACTCTTGCTGGCGGTTTGCAGTTCAACGTCCAGTAGTTGGCAGCCAGCGGCCGATGCCTTAGCCAGAATGTCCAATTCGGAGGCCATCGATCCGCGGAACCTGCCTCCGGCTACCGTACGGCGGCAAGTTGCGATGACCACCGTGCCGGGGTGCGACTCCATGAATGCTTTAATTTTCGGAATCACCAAGCCAGGTTTGGAGAGATAGTCCAACCTAAACTCAAGAAAGGGGTTATCGCGGACCAGCGTCTCCGCCTTTTCCACCATCTCGCCGGCATCGGCTCCAGTCACCGCCACGCAAACCCGCGGCATGCGCAGGGGAAGCAGCCTGGGAGCGTAGGTTGGGGCAGAGCTCATTGCTTTTGTTCTAGTTGGTCCGGCGCGACATATTACAGGGGCCTAAATATAGATGCAACAACCGATTAACCGACTTGACGAAAAAACTTTCGGCGAAGCCTGCACAACACCCTCGTAACCTTGACCCTTGTATGTCCCCTTGTTACCTTCCCGCTACAGCCTTTCTTTATCTAGCATTTGACGGGGAAGGGACGGTTTGCGGTCTCTTCTCGGAGGTAACATGAAGAAAACAGGATTGTTATTGCTGTTAATCGCAACGGCGGGGTGGGGGCAATCGAGTGCGCAGAGCGCTGCGGTCGATCAGACCACCCCTGAGGGAACGGTGGTGACTTCGGCGAGCTTTCCCACCGTACGCTTCCAGACCCCCACTTATGCTGATGTGTACTGTGCGGGCTTCATCAGCAAGCAGACTTTGCCCGATGCGAACTTTGTTGCCGGCGGATTGCATACGCCCGGAACGACCAAGTTCGTCAAGGGAGACCTTGTCTATCTCGAAGGCTCAGGATATACAGCCGGGGCGCAATACCAAATTGTTCGCGCACTGCGCGACGTCAACGAGTACGAAATGTATCCCGGCGAGAAAAGGACCCTGAAAGCCACGGGTCAGCCCTATGAAGAGGTTGGGCGCGTGCGCATCATTGATACTCGGAGTAGTCACTCAGCGGTCGCGCAGATTGAATATGATTGCGATCCGGTTAATCCGGGCGACACCGCGATTCCATTTGCAGAAAAGTCCACACTGAGTTTTCATTCGCCGATGCACTTTGACAGGTTCCTTCCCGCGAGCAACAAACTTTCAGGCCGCATCGTGATGGCAAAGGATTTCGATGCTACGATGGGCACGGGACAGAAGGTTTACATCAATGTGGGCGCTAATCAGGGAGTGAAGGTGGGCGACTATTTCCGAGCGCTGCGCTCTTATGAGACGGCCTTGGAGGATCCTGTCGACTCGCTCTCATTTAAGGCATCCACCGCTGAGGACACTCAGAAGAGACAGCCTTCGATCGACCCGCACATGTTTACCAAGTCCAATGGACCGGTAATTCATGTGCGCGATCTGCCCCGGCGGGGTGTGGGTGAGATTGTTGTAATTGGCGTTACGCCCACCACAGCCACCGGCATGATTGTCTTTGCCTTGGAAGACGTTCATGCGGGCGATGGCGTGGAGATGGACGAGGCGCAATAGATTTTCGCAAGCGAGGTTGACGCATTCCGAAACCGGGGACGGGAAACCGTCGCCGGTTTTTTGTGTGCGCCGAGCATGATCGACAGCTTGGAGGTGCAAGTCCGCTTCACAACCTGCCCCGAGAGTTGAGCTGACCTGGGCTCAAGTGAGCGCGTTCTTATCCCCGAAAACCTCGGCCGTGAAGGCCTCGAGGACTGCGCCCTTTTGCCACGCATCTAGCGGCAAGCCTGCTTTACGGCAAGTTTGCTCGAGGAAAGTTGTCCGATCCCAACCATGTTCGACAGGCACTTGCGGCAGAAGCAAGCCGCGACTGCCATGCATACTGATCAGCAGCCCGTGATGGCCAATTTCCACGGCGTCGGCAAGAATTGGCCGGGGAGGTGTAAGGATACTGAGTTCAACTTGCAACTCATGCGCTTCTTCTCGTGTCACGGGTGGGAAGCGAGTGTCGTCAAATGCTGCAGCGCGCGCCGTTTCTGCGACGGTACGATAAATCGAGCTGGTCGCCAGCACATACCCGACGCATCCTCGCAATGCGGCGTTCCAATAAACCGAAGTGAAAGCGCCCCGCGGCTCGGCCAGGTGTGGGGTGGGCGGATCAAGGCAGATTTTCCGGCGATCCAGCGCGGAAAGGATCGACTCATGCGCCAACCGCAGCAATACTGCGCGTTCTTCGGCAGAAAACTCGTTGCCCGCAGACTGGCAGCGACAAGACTCGGAGCGAGTAAACCCTACGCCCGCAGTCGTCGGATTGAAACTGTCCGGAGCAGAAGACGGATTACGTGGTGGTGGCAACATCGCGGTCAGATTGCTGCGGCGCCGGCTTTCTGCGCCGGCTGAGGAGAAAGGCACGGCGCTGGCGCTTTACTACACGCCGATCGATTCTCGACCAAAAAGCGGCGAAATAATCGACGGCCGAGACCATTGAAACGCAAACCATGAACCCTATCGCCAGATATGCGATCCAGTGAATCGGGAATACGAGGTTGCCATAAACCGGCCACTCCTTCCAGCGATGGTCCAGAATTACAGCGACCACGGAGACGATCTGCACCACCATCTTGAACTTTCCCAAGTCGCTGGCTTCGATGGTAAAGCCCTCGGAGGCGGCGATGGAGCGCAGGCCACTTACCAAAAATTCGCGTCCAATGATGACCACGGCGATCCATGCCGGTACCAGACTGGGATTAAACTGCACTAGCGTTACGAAGGCAGCCGCGATCAGGAGCTTGTCGGCCAGGGGGTCGAGCAGGATACCCATGGTTGTGATCTGCCCGCGCCTGCGCGCGAGATAGCCGTCGATACCGTCTGTCATGGATGCGGCAATAAATAGTGCCGAGGCCAGAAGCTCTTTGCTGCCGTTTTCGGTGTTGAAATGACTGCTGGAAAGGATCCAGATCAGCAGGGGAATGCTGAAAATGCGGATCAACGTTATGGAGTTGGGTAGATTCACTACAGCCCACGAAAAGTGTCCGGCGAGGCCGGCAGACCTGCTTGATTATCCTCCACGGCAGGAGGGAACGCAATGCCAGGAATGGAACCTTAGGGCATGCGTATTTCACGCGCGCGTGTCTAGGTGGGAAATGGCCCGCCTCAGGCTCGGCGGCTTCGCGATGATTTTCTCTTTAGATTTTGTCGAAAGTTGCCCGGGGAATGATGTTTTTGCGCAGCAAATCCAGCTGGGTGCGATACGGGCTCCCGTCGATGATTTTCTGCGAACAGGCGTCCCCGATGCCGGGAGGGTCTTGAGTTGATCTTTGGGAGCAGTGTTGATATCGAGCTTCTCGGCTGCTGGGGCTGACCTGGTTGTCTGCGCCGAGGCCGGCGCCACCGCGGCCCCAGGATTGGATGAAACACGCGCGCGACTGAGTGTGCTCAAGCAGCAACATGCAAGCGCGACCGCGGCGATGCTCGGAATCAAACTCGTGGGGATGGTTTTCCATCGAGTCCTCCTCAGGCGTAAATGCCTCGCTGGCGGATTGTGTAAGCCACGCGATCAATCGCCAGCATGTATGCCGCAATGCGATTATTGACCTGGTGGGTCTCCGCATAGCGGACGACGTCCTCGAAGGACGACTTCATGATGGTATCGAGCTGCTCGTTGACCACAGATTCCTTCCAGAAGTAGCCCTGCCGGTCCTGAACCCACTCGAAGTACGAGGTGGTCACGCCGCCGGCGTTGGCCAGAATATCGGGGATCACGAATACCTTTTTTTCGGCCAGCACATCATCGGCAGCGGAAGTCGTGGGCCCGTTCGCGCCCTCGGCCAGGATGCGGCATTTTACGCGATCCACGTTGCGAGTCGTGATGACGTTTTCCGTGGCTGCTGGAATCAGAATTTCGCACTCGGCGGTCAGCAGCTCAGCGGGATCGTAACTTTCCGCGCCGGGGAACCGGTGGATCGTGCCGTTCTTCTGGCGGTATTCGGAGAGCGCCCGCAAGTCAATGCCGTTCTTGTTATAAAGGCCTCCACCCACTTCGGCGATGCCAATCACTTTGTACCCGGCTTCGTACATCAGCAGAGCAGCGTTGGAACCCACGTTGCCGAAGCCTTGCACGATGACCCGACTGCCTTCGCGCGACAAACCCAGCTTCTTGATAGCCTCGTCGCACACGATCATTACTCCACGGCCTGTGGCTTCACGGCGGCCGCGGGAGCCGCCAATGTTGATGGGCTTTGGCGGCCGCGGGAGCCGCCAATGTTGATGGGCTTTCCCGTCACTACGGCAGTAACCGTCTGGCGCATGTGCATAGAGTATGTGTCCATCATCCATGCCATGACCTGTTCGTTGGTATTTACATCCGGGGCGGGGACGTCCTTCTCAGGGCCGATGAATTCAACCAGTTCAGCGGTGTAGCGCCGCGTCATGCGCTCGAGTTCGCCCATCGACATCTTGTGCGGATCGCAAATGACACCGCCCTTGGCGCCTCCAAAAGGGATATTGACCACAGCGCATTTCCAGGTCATCCAGCTGGCCAGTGCGCGTATTTCATCGAGTGTCACATCCGGCGAGTAGCGGATTCCGCCTTTGGCCGGTCCGCGCGCGATCGAATGCTGCACCCGAAAGCCAGTGAAAACTTCAAGATGGCCATCGTCCATCTGTACCGGTATGTATACGGTGAGTTCGCGGTTGGGATAACGCAACACGCGCCACAATCCCTCGTCCAGGTTGAGCTTCTGAGCGGCCAGATCAAAGCGCGCGCGTTGTGATTCCCATGGATTGCTTTCTTTGTCCACGTGGGGGGCGGTGGTTATCGTACTCATAAGGCTAAGGTCTCCGGAGATAAATGCGATTCAGGTGCTGGCCGACACCGGGCAGGGTCCCCCGGAGAGACGGGCAAACGTTCAAAAGTATAAGAGGGCCAAGACGGCGACGCAAGCTGGACACGAATCAGCTGGACAGCTATCAATTCAGCCGAAGGAATTCCAAGATGAAACAAACCGAGGAGCAGGATTGCCGGCAGCTAAATTCGGATCTCCATGCCTTCGGCCGCTGCTCTTACTTTCGGATAGTAATTGCGGGCGTCGTGCACGATCTTGTCGATTACAACGTCGGTGTGGTCGGGATCGTGGTGGAAGAGCACAAGCTCTTTCGCGCCGCTTTCCATGACGACATTGACCGCCTCGCGCCAGTGGCTGTGGCCCCAGCCACGTTTTTCGGCAGCATATTCTTCAGGCAGGTATTGGGCGTCGTAGATCAGCACATCCGCTCCCTCGGCCAACTGGCGGACGCTCTTATCGAAGGCTGCGTCCCCAGGTTCATTGTCAGTGGCGTAAACCAGCACGCCATCTTTGGTTTCCATCCGGAAGCCCATGCAGCCCTGAGGGTGATTGAGCCACGAGGTCTGAATTTGGACTCCGTCTTCCAAGTCCAGCCGGCCACTATCGATGTCGTAAAACTTCGGTTGCGCCTGCATCTGGCTGAGATTGACGGGGAAGTAGGGGGAGGCCATCTGCTCGTCCATTACTTGCTTCAAGCTGCGGATGCGGCTCGAGCAATGAAAAAGAAATTGGCTGTCGGCACGGTCATACAGTGGACGAAAGAATGGAATGCCTTGGATGTGGTCCCAGTGAAAGTGCGAAACGAAGACGTGAGCGGACAAGGGGAGCTTCTTCTCTCCAAATTCGTCCTGCAGTTGTTGCCCCAAAACGCGAAAGCCGGTGCCACAATCAAAAATGTAAAGCTGTTCGCCGACGCGCACCTCGACGCAGGAGGTATTGCCGCCATAGCGCATGTTTTCCGCTTGCGGGGTCGGCGTGGAACCACGCACGCCCCAAAACTTGACTCGCATAGGCTCCAGCCCGGTTGAAGGGCTACTAAACTTCGTATCTTCGAACCTCAGGAGGCATCCGTCAATTCATTCGCTGGTTCCCGGTTTGCTGGGAACCGGATACCAAGCGAGCCTGCAAGTGCCGCGGTCCTGCGATTGGGACTAGTGTTTCTGGGTTCCGCTCAAGTCTTTTGTCGCGACCGGCGGGGCATGTTCTTTTCGAGGGACAGACTTTTTCTTCACCGCATTGGCTCGCTGCCGCTCTTGGTGACGACGGTCATGAAATTGTTGGTCGGCGGATGGCTTCTTCATAGCTACAGCTTGACACAGATTGCCTAGCCAGGCCACATCCGCCGCGTCTCGTTCTGCCAGGCTATAGGCTGGAATGGCCTGGCTGTGGGGGCGGACTATGTTTCGCGAAGTCTCCCCTATAATGACGGACACGCCAGTGCCGCCTGCTGCAAGCCGTATTTTGAAGCTGGTTCCACGAAACCAGGTTCCACGAAGCAGGGTTCAGCGAAAAATGGTTCAACCCGATTTCAAAGACTTCGCTCGCCTAGCCCGATCCGCTACCTTGGTTCCGGTGGTGAAGTCGGTTAGCGCCGACTTGCTTACCCCCGTTTCCGCCTTTCTCGCCATTGCCGAACGGGAGCCACATGCGTTCCTGCTGGAGTCGGCCGAGCGGGGTGAGCAGATTGGTCGCTACACCTTCCTCGGAGTGCGGCCTTACATGCGGGTTAGCGCTCGCGGCAAAGCCATCGAGATCGAGCGTGGCCGGCACCGTGAGCGGCGCGAAGGAAATATCTTTCAGGTGATCAAGGAATTGCTGCGTGAACATCGTCCTGCGATCGTGCCTGGCATACCCCCATTCACCGCGGGGGCGGTGGGATATTTCGCTTACGACGTTGTCCGCCAGCTCGAGAAGATCGGCGACCACGCGAAGGATGATCTCTCGCTTCCAGATGCCGCCCTTATGTTCTTCGACCGGCTATTGGCGTTTGACCATCTTCGCCATCAAATTCACATCGTAGCCACAGCCGACATTTCCCGAGAGAGTTCGCGGGGCGCGTATGAACGCGCGCTTCGCGACATCGCGGGCCTCGAAAAGAAGCTGGCGGCAGGGCTGCGCCCGACGCTCTGGCGCAAGTCCATGCGGCGGCGTCCCAGCCAGCTTGATGTTCATGCCGGCACCAGCCGAAAGCTCTTTCTTCGTAGCGTGGAGCGCTGCAAGGAGTACATCGCCGCTGGAGATATCTTCCAGGTCGTGCTCTCGCAACGTCTGGATTTCGAGCCCGACGTTGAGCCTTTTAACCTGTACCGCGCGCTGCGCCAGGTGAATCCGTCACCGTACTTGTACTTTCTGCGCATGGGCGAGAACTGCATTTTAGGTTCTTCGCCTGAGATGCTGGTAAGGGTTACCGGACGTAGGCTGGAATATCGACCCATCGCGGGCACGCACCCACGCGGTCGCGACGAAGCCGAAGATCAGCGACTCGAACAGCAGATGCGAAGCGACGAAAAAGAGAGGGCAGAACATGTGATGCTGGTTGATCTCGGCCGCAACGATTTGGGTCGCGTCAGTGAGTACGGTTCAGTCAAGGTCAAGGATTTGATGTATGTCGAACGCTACTCTCACGTCATGCACCTGGTTTCTGCACTTGAAGGCAAGTTGCGCAAAGATCTCGATGCTCTGGACGCGTTTGCCGCCTGCTTTCCCGCGGGAACGCTGAGTGGAGCGCCGAAAGTGCGCGCCATGCAGATCATCGAAGAGCTGGAGCCCACGCGACGCGGGATCTACGGCGGATCAGTGCTCTATGCCGACTTTGCTGGCAACCTCGATTCCTGCATTGGTATTCGCACCCTGTTGATACAAGGCAAGCATGCATACCTGCAGGCGGGAGCCGGCATTGTGGCGGACTCCGACCCGGCGCGGGAGTTCGAGGAGTCGATGAACAAGGCGCAAGCACTGCTAAGGGCGGTGGCCGTGGCGAGGGGCGGTGGCTAGGGATCAGTGGTTAGCGGTCAGTGATGTTTGAGAATCGTATTGCTGGCCTCGAACCCGGGCGAGGCTCTTCGTTTTGGGAAAATCCAGCAGTCTGGTGATGAGCTCAACAGTACAGTGGCGCTGAGAAGCATATTTTTAACCAGATGCCACCCTCGGTGAAACCCATCGTCAAGTCGTATCGCGACCTAGCTACTTTGCGGCGCAAAAATGAATAGCGGAAGGCCCGATTGGCGCAGATTCGCACCTATCCTGCTGGCCGGAACATCACTTTCTACTTGATTCTGGCGAAGGCTTTGCCTACCATATTTACATGAGTAAGCA
>WNFD01004034.1_pt1 | contig 35176 bp, 31 predicted proteins | sample 5400491 | NCBI WGS metagenome assembly WNFD01 (sample SAMN13153343, study PRJNA577476) | soil metagenome | isolation source: 120 cm saprolite under Douglas fir tree site 2 hole 2 replicate 2 | place: USA:California | collected 2015-04-18 | reverse complement strand
ATCGGTTCGCTGGCGCAAAGCCCTTATCATGCTGGGCTGCAAAAACAGAGCAATTCCGGGAAGACTGTGGGAAAGGCATATTTTGTTGCAGTGCACTTGCAAGATCGCAAGAACTGTCTAAAGTGTAGGCATGAAGCTTGACTGCACAAGATTTGTGCTCAAAATGCGTCCCGGCGGCCGCGATGAGGCGCCTGCCAGAAAAACGAGAAATTCGTGACCGGCTCGGAATATTCAGGTCTTAAGCCGTTGAAAATAGGCGATATTGAGGTCGCCAACCGAGTCTTTCTCGCGCCGATGTCGGGCGTCACCGATGCACCCTTCCGACGCTTGTCCGCGGCCCTCGGCGCCGGGCTGGTCGTTTCCGAAATGACCGCCAGCGACGATCTCGTTCATGGTCGTCCGATGTCGCGGTTGCGATGCGAGGCGACCGGAATCGGTCCGCATGTGGTTCAACTCGCAGGCTGCGAAGCCAGTTGGATGGCGGAGGGCGCGCGGATCGCCGAGGCCGCCGGCGCCGAAATCATCGATATCAACATGGGATGTCCGGCGCGCCATGTCACGGGCGGGCAGTCCGGTTCGGCGCTGATGCGCGATCTCGACCACGCTTTGAAATTGATCGAGGCGACGATCGCAGCTGTGAAAGTTCCGGTGACGTTGAAGATGCGGCTCGGCTGGGACGATCGCTCGCGCAACGCGCCGGAACTGGCGCGACGGGCCGAAGCCGCGGGTGTGCAGCTGATTTCGGTGCACGGCCGTACGCGTTGCCAGTTCTACAAGGGCGAAGCCGACTGGGGTGCGGTGCGCGCCGTCAGGGACGCGATCGGCATCCCGCTCGTCGTCAACGGCGATATCACATCGTTCGGGAAGGCCGTGACCGCGCTGGAAATGTCGGGCGCCGACGCGGTCATGGTTGGGCGCGGCGCGCAGGGCCAACCGTGGTTGCCCGGTCAGATCGGGCGCCGCCTCGAAACCGGTATCGTCGAATCCGCGCCGTCGCTGGCGGAGCAGCTCAAATATATCCGCAACCTCTATGATGAAGTTTGCGCTCATTACGGCTTGCGCATCGGCCTTCGCCATGCGCGCAAACATCTCGGCTGGGCGCTGGAGAGCGCCGCAAAGTATAGCTGCGCGCCGGGACTAACGCTCAAGACCTGGCGACAGAAGGTTCTGACATCCGACGATCCGCGCGGCGTGCACCGTTCCCTTCAAGATGCATTCGACGACTTTGCATGGAGTGCTGCAGCATGACCTCAGTCGCAGAACAACGCCGGCCGGTGCCGTCCGATGGCGAGGCCATCCTCAACGCCTTGCCCAATCCGGTGCTGCTGATTGGACCCGACGGCAAGATCGTTGACGCGAATATGGCCGCGGAATCGTTTTTCGAGATTTCCACGCAATTTCTGCGGCGCCAGTCGCTGAAGGAACTCGTGCCGTTCGGCAGTCCGTTGCTGGCGCTGATCGATCAGGTGCGCTTGAGCGGCTCGCCGGTCAATGAGTACAAGGTGGATCTGGGCACGCCGCGGATCGGCGGCGATCGCCAGGTGGACCTTCATGTCGCGCCGCTTACCGAGCGGCCCGGTCATATCGTCGTGATGCTGCAGGAACGCACCATCGCCGACAAGATGGACCGGCAATTGACGCATCGAAGTGCGGCGCGTTCGGTGATCGCGCTGGCCGCGATGCTGGCGCATGAAATCAAGAACCCGCTGTCGGGCATCCGCGGCGCGGCGCAACTGCTCGAGCAGGCAGCATCATCGGAAGACCGCATGCTGACGCGGCTGATCTGCGACGAGGCGGACCGCATCGTCACGCTGGTCGATCGCATGGAAGTATTCGGCGACGACCGGCCGGTGGCGCGCGGGCCGGTCAATATTCATTCGGTGCTCGATCACGTCAAGCGGCTGGCGCAATCGGGCTTTGCCCGCAACGTCCGGTTCGTCGAAGACTACGATCCCTCGCTGCCGCCGGTGCTGGCCAATCAGGATCAGTTGATTCAGGTGTTTCTGAATCTGGTGAAGAACGCCGCCGAGGCCGCGGTCGATCTCGGTACCGACGCGGAGATTCAACTCACCACCGCATTCCGTCCGGGCGTCCGGCTGTCGGTGCCGGGGAAGAAATCGCGGGTGTCGCTGCCGCTCGAGTTTTGCGTCAAGGACAACGGCCCCGGCGTGCCGGAAGATCTGTTGCCGAACCTGTTCGATCCGTTCGTCACGACCAAACCGACCGGCAGCGGGTTGGGCCTCGCGCTGGTGGCCAAGATCGTCGGCGACCACGGGGGCATCATCGAATGCGAGTCCCAACCGCGGAAGACCACGTTCCGCGTACTGCTGCCCATGTTCAACAGCACCAAGCACTTCGACCAGAGCAATCGCGAGCACGTTTCGGGGACGCCGTTGCATGCCTCACAGGGCCCAAGATGAGGAATCACAATGCCTGCAGGTAGTATACTTGTCGCCGACGATGATACCGCCATCCGTACGGTTCTAAACCAGGCTCTGTCGCGCGCTGGATACGAGGTGCGCCTGACCGGAAACGCGGCGACGCTGTGGCGCTGGGTCAGCCAGGGCGAGGGCGATCTGGTCATCACCGACGTCGTGATGCCCGACGAGAACGCATTTGATCTGCTGCCGCGGATCAAGAAGATGCGGCCGAACCTTCCGGTCATCGTGATGAGCGCGCAGAACACTTTCATGACGGCGATCCGCGCGTCCGAACGCGGCGCCTATGAATATCTGCCAAAGCCGTTCGACCTGAAGGAGCTGATCGCCATTGTCGGCCGCGCGCTGGCGGAGCCGAAGGAGCGGGTTGCAAGCCACGCCGACGAAGCCGAGTTCGATTCGATTCCGCTGGTCGGGCGGTCGCCCGCGATGCAGGAAATCTATCGGGTGCTGGCACGACTGATGCAGACCGACCTCACGGTGATGATCTCCGGCGAGTCCGGCACCGGCAAGGAGCTGGTCGCACGCGCTCTGCATGACTACGGCAAGCGGCGCAACGGCCCGTTCGTCGCCGTCAACATGGCGGCTATCCCACGCGATCTCATCGAATCGGAACTGTTCGGCCATGAACGCGGCGCATTCACCGGCGCCAACACCCGCGCCTCGGGCCGGTTTGAGCAGGCTGAGGGAGGTACGCTGTTTCTCGACGAAATCGGCGACATGCCGATGGAGGCGCAGACCCGTCTGTTACGGGTCCTTCAGCAGGGCGAGTACACCACCGTTGGCGGTCGTACCCCAATCAAGACCGACGTGCGCATCGTCGCTGCCAGCAACAAGGATCTGCGCATCCTGATTCAGCAGGGTCTGTTTCGTGAGGATCTGTTCTTTCGCTTGAACGTGGTTCCGTTGCGGCTGCCTCCGCTGCGCGAACGGATCGAGGATTTGCCTGATTTGATCCGGCATTTTTTCGCGCTGGCCGAGAAGGACGGACTGCCGCCGAAGAAGCTCGATGCCCTGGCGTTGGAACGCATGAAGCAGCATCGCTGGCCGGGCAATGTGCGCGAACTCGAAAACCTCGCGCGCCGGCTCGCGGCATTGTATCCGCAAGATGTGATCACCGGCTCTGTCATCGATGGCGAGCTGGCGCCTCCCGCCGTGACCTCGGGCGGCAGCGTCCAGCACGGAGTCGACAATCTCGGTGGCGCCGTCGAAGCCTATCTTTCATCGCATTTTTCCGGCTTCCCTAACGGGGTACCGCCGCCGGGCCTCTACCATCGGATCCTCAAGGAGATCGAGGTTCCGCTGCTGACGGCGGCGTTGGCGGCGACCAGGGGTAATCAGATTCGCGCCGCTGACCTGCTGGGCCTCAACCGCAACACCCTGCGGAAGAAGATTCGCGACCTCGACATCCAGGTTTACCGGAGCGGCAACTAAAGCGTTTTCAAGCGAAAGCCTGCCCCGGACTTGATCCGGGGTGGATACCGGTTCGCGTCAAGAAAACGTGTCAAATCAAGAATCTAGAGCCCCGTTTCGATTCTATCGAAACGGAAAAGGCGCTAGGATTTGGCGAGTCGACCCGCGGCCGCGCGTTCTGCGGACGCGGAGCCTGCATGCCAATGTGGCTCCTGGTGGACACGCCGTGGAATCGTCGCAATTTGGCAACATTGTGATATGAATGCATCAGTCCGCGGCCGGCGGACCTAAGCCTTTAGCTCGACCTTGCCGGAATGACCAGCGCAGACACCTCGGTCCCATCGTTCGATCCGTCGTTCGCCGAATCCAAAGGGGGGGCCCTCCGGCGGTTTCTGGGGCCGTTTGCGGTCGCCCTGGCCTTGCTGTCGGCCTTCCTCACCTTCGTGGTGCTCACCGGCCTGACGCCGGTCGAACCGACCCGCAGCGTGGTGTTTTCCTTCATTCTGATCAATGCGGCGACGATCCTGCTGCTCGTCGGCATCATCGTGCGCGAAGTCTGGCAAGTGGTCCAGGCCCGCCGCCGCGGCCGGGCGGCGGCGAGGCTGCACGTCCAGATTGTCAGTCTGTTTTCCGTCATTGCGGTGTTGCCCGCGGTGGTGGTGGCGATCGTCGCCAATGTGACCATCGATCGTGGCCTCGATCGCCTGTTTTCAGGTCCGACGCGCGAGGTGATTCAGAACTCGCTGATCATTGCGCACGCCTATCTGCAGGAACACGCGCAGCTCATTCGCGGCGACATTCTGGGAATGGCCAACGATCTCTCCCATGCCCGGCCATTGTTCGACCAGGACCGTGGAACGTTTCGCGAGCTTCTGACGGCAAGTGCCGCCTCGCGCAACCTGCCGGGCGCCAAGCTGATCGATAAGGATGGCAATTCTCTGGAACAGGCGCAGACCGGGATTCAGCAGTATTCCTTCACGACGCCGACGCCGGACTTCCTGAGCAATGTCGAGGAAAACGAACCTCAGATCGCGGTGTTCCCGGAAGCGAACTACGTCGCGGCCGTAATCCGGCTGCGCGCGTTCAACGACACATTCCTGTACGTGGCCCGTTTGCTCGATCCGCGCGTGGTCGCGCAACTCAGGCAAACCGAGGCCAGCGTCGCCGAATATGCGGAGATTGAAGCGCGCCGGCTCGGCATTCAGGTGAACTTCGCACTGATGTTCGCGGTGATCGCGTTGACCATCCTGATGGCGTCGGTGTTGATCGGGCTGAATTTCGCCAATTGGCTGGTCGCCCCGATCCGCCGGCTGATGAGCGCCGCCAATATCGTTTCGACCGGCGATCTGCATGTGCAGGTGCCGGTCCACAAGTCGGAGGGCGACCTCGCGCAGCTCGGCGAGACCTTCAACAAGATGACGCAGGAGCTGCGCAGCCAGCGCGACGAACTGGTAAGCGCAAGCGACCTCATCGACAGCCGCCGCCGCTTCATCGAGGCGGTATTGTCGTCGGCGAGCGCCGGCATCATCGGCGTCGATGCTTCCGGCAGTGTCGGCATCCTCAATCGCTCCGCCGAAAAACTCATCGGTCACGCCGAATCGGAGACGCTGGATCATCCGCTGTCGGACGTGCTGCCCGAACTCGATGACATGATGAAGACCGCGCGGGAGGCCACGCAGCGGCTGGTACAGGGCCAGATCACGATTCTTCGCGACGGCCATGAACGCAATCTGTCGGTTCGCGTCAGCGCCGAGCAGACCAGCCAGTCGCGCGACAGCTACATCATCACGCTTGACGACATAACCGAGCTTGTTTCCGCACAGCGGACTTCGGCATGGGCCGATGTGGCGCGCCGCATCGCGCACGAGATCAAAAATCCGCTGACGCCGATTCAGCTTTCGGCCGAGCGTATCCGTCGCAAATTCGGCAAGGTTATCACCGAGGACAAGGCCATCTTCGAACAGTGCACGGACACGATTGTGCGACAGGTTGATGATATCAGGCGGATGGTCGATGAGTTCTCGCGCTTCGCGCGGATGCCGAAACCTGTGATCGAAGGCGAGGACGTTGCCGACACGGTGCGGCAGGCGGTGTTCCTGATGCGGGTCGGGCATCCCGACATCGATATCGAAGCCGAGATCAAGGACGAGCCGATGCGGGCGCAGTTCGACCGGCGACTGATCTCGCAGGCGCTGACCAACATCATCAAGAACGCGACCGAAGCGATCGAGGCGGTCCCGGCGGAGGAGCTGGGAAAGGGGCGTATCGACGTGATCGCGGCGCGCGAGAACGATGACATCGTGATCGATGTCATCGATAACGGCATCGGCCTGCCGAAAGTAAGCCGGGCGCGTCTGCTCGAACCCTACGTTACGACGCGAGAAAAGGGCACCGGCCTTGGCCTCGCGATTGTCGGCCGTGTTCTGGAAGACCATGGCGGCCGGATCGAACTCAACGACGCAGCGGACATTCGGCCGGGCGCGCGGGGCGCCTGGATGCGGTTGCGGTTTGCGGTATCGGGCCACGCCGCGAAAGCCGAAGTCAAGGAGCCGGCCGCCGAAACAAAAGTAACGGCGCCTGAAACCGCAGAGCGCGCCGACGCGACCAATAGTGAATCCAAAATCGAAGCCGCAACAGGCGGCTGACCAGACAGGCGTGACCGATGGCAAATGACATTCTGATTGTCGATGACGAAGCCGATATTCGCGATCTGGTTGCGGGTATTCTGGAGGACGAGGGCTTTAACACGAGAACCGCGCGCGACAGCGATTCGGCGCTCGCGGAAATTGCGAACCGCCGCCCGCATCTGGTGTTTCTCGACATCTGGCTGCAAGGCAGCAAGCTCGACGGGCTGCAACTGCTGGAACAGATCAAAAAGGACCACGCGGAGGTGCCGGTCGTGATGATCTCCGGGCACGGCAATATCGAGACCGCGGTCGCGGCCATCAAGCGCGGCGCCTACGACTTCATCGAAAAGCCCTTCAAATCCGACCGGCTGATTCTGGTGGCGACGCGGGCGCTGGAGACGTCGCGCCTGAAACGCGAAGTCAAGGAACTCAAGCAACTGGCGCCGGCGGCAAGCGTCCTGACCGGCCGCTCCGCCTGCATGAATCAACTGCGCCAGACCATCGAGCGGGCCGCCAAGGCCAATAGCCGTATTCTGATCGTCGGGCCTTCCGGCGCGGGCAAGGAATTGGCGGCGCGCACGCTGCATAACGCATCAGGTCGCGCCGAAGGACCTTTCGTTGTCATCAACGCCGCGGCGATTACACCGGAGCGCATGGAAGTCGAACTGTTCGGTATCGAGCAGTCCAATGGCGAACAGTCGCGCAAGGCCGGTGCGCTGGAAGAGGCGCATGGCGGGACGCTCTTTATCGATGAAATCGGCGACATGCCGCGCGAAACCCAGAACAAGATCCTGCGGGTGCTGGTCGATCAGACGTTCCAGCGGTCAGGGGGCACCTCCAAGGTCAACGTCGACGTTCGCATCATTTCCTCGACGGCGCGAAATCTGGAAGAAGAGATCGCCGAGGGGCGATTCCGCGAAGATCTCTATCATCGACTTTCCGTGGTGCCGATCCGCGTGCCGCCACTGTCGGAGCGCCGCGAGGATATTCCCGAACTGATCGACTATTTCATGGACCAGATCTCGGTCGCGACCGGCCTGCCGAAACGTCAGATCGGCCAGGATGCGATGGCGGTATTGCAGTCGCATGTCTGGCCCGGAAATGTCCGGCAGCTTCGCAACAATGTCGAGCGGGTCATGATCCTGGCGGGGGGCGGTCCGGAAGTCATCATAACCGCCGACATGCTGCCGCAGGACGTCGGCTCCATGGTGCCGGCCATGCCGACCAGCAACAATGGCGAGCACATCATGGGATTGCCGCTGCGCGAGGCGCGGGAAGTGTTCGAGCGCGACTACCTGATTGCCCAGATCAGCCGGTTCTCCGGCAACATCTCTCGCACAGCGGAATTTGTCGGCATGGAGCGCTCGGCACTGCATCGCAAGCTAAAGGCCCTCGGCGTCGGCTGAATGCCGACCCCGGAGTTCCGAATCGGAATGCGCTGCACTTTGTCGCGCCTCCTTGACTTCGGTTCCACGAACACCACTGCGCGCGATTCATTCCATGCATTTGATTGAAAAATTTGGGGTTTTTCCGTGTTTTTACGGACAGTTGCGCGCTTGTTCAGCGTGGGCAACTCGCGAACTGGCTTGCCTAAAAACCACGCCTGCCTTCTAATCGTACCGCCGCGCGCCCGGAGGGGGATCTCAGGGAAGCCGGCAACCGGAGAACGCTCCTCAAGAGGGCTGCGTCCGATTCAATAAAAAGAAGCAAGCAAAACTGCGGGATAAAAACAATGGCGGCAGACCGCGCACAAAACCTACAAGACACCTTCCTTAATCACGTTCGCAAAACCAAGACGCCACTGACGATCTTTCTGGTCAATGGAGTGAAGCTGCAGGGAATAGTCACCTGGTTCGACAATTTCTGCCTGCTGCTGCGGCGCGACGGTCATTCGCAGCTTGTCTACAAGCACGCGATCTCGACCATCATGCCGGGCGCTCCGATCCAGCTGTTCGAAGGCGGCGAGGATGCGCCGGCTTGAGAGTGATCTGATTGGAACCCCGCAATCTTGAAGGGGGCGTCGACCGTCCGCGGTCGGCAGAGGGCAAAGACACCGGGCGGGTGATCGTCATCGGCCCTTATCTGCGCATGCGCCGCGGCGATCCCGATGCGCAAACGGATCATCATGTCATACGCGGTTCGGAGGCGCGGCTTGAGGAAGCCGTCGGTCTCGCGCGCGCCATCGATCTGACGATCGCGGACGCACTGATCGCGCCGGTCAGTCAGATCCGGCCCGCGACCTATCTTGGCAAAGGCAAGGTCGAGGAGATCGTCGGGCTCGTCACCGGGCATGAGATCGAGTTGGTGGTGATGGATTGCGCGCTGTCGCCGATCCAGCAGCGCAATCTTGAGAAGGCCTGGAACACCAAGGTGCTCGACCGCACCGGGCTGATCCTCGAAATCTTCGGCCGCCGCGCCAAGACCAAGGAAGGCGCGTTGCAGGTCGAACTCGCGCATTTGAACTATCAGCGCAGTCGCCTGGTGCGATCATGGACCCATCTCGAGCGTCAGCGCGGCGGCTTCGGGTTCATGGGCGGTCCCGGTGAAACGCAGATCGAAGCGGACCGCCGCCTGATCGGCGACCGCATCGCGCGGCTCGAAAACGAAATCAAGAAGGTTCAGGCGACGCGGCGGCTGCATCGCGCCGGCCGGCAGCGCGTGCCATATCGCGTGGTGGCGCTGGTCGGCTACACCAATGCCGGAAAGTCGACGCTGTTCAATCGCCTGACCCGCGCCGACGTGCAGGCAGCCGATATGCTGTTTGCCACGCTCGATCCAACATTGCGTGCGCTCAGTCTGCCGCATGGCGGCAAGGCGATGCTCTCGGACACGGTCGGGTTCATCTCCAACCTGCCGACGCAACTGGTTGCTGCGTTTCGCGCCACGCTGGAGGAGGTGCTGGAAGCCGATGTCATCCTCCACGTCCGCGACATCTCCCATGAAGACGCCGACGCGCAGCAACGCGATGTCGATACCGTGCTGCGTCAGCTTGGCATCGATCCGGACGCGGGGCAGCGCATTCTCGAAATCTGGAACAAGATCGATCGCTTCGATCCGGAGATGCGCGAAAACCTGCAAAATATCGCCGCGCGGCGTCCGCCGGAGCATCCGTGTTTCCTGGTCTCGGCCGAAACCGGCGAGGGCGTCGACGCGCTGTTGGCCGCGATCGAAGACCGGCTGGCCGCAACGCGGATGACGCTGGACCTGTCAATCGACGCCGCCGACGGCGCCGGCATCAGCTGGCTGCATCGCAATTCGGAAGTCCTCAACAAGGAGCTTCACGAGGGCCGGTTCGACATGACCGTGCGCGTCGATGAGACCAAGCGCGATATCGTCGTCAACCGCTTCGACGCGGTGCCGCACGCGGTTTCATGAACTCTCTAGCGCGGCCTGCTCGTGGAGTTCAGCGACGAGCAAGGTCGCGGCTACGCGGTCGCGCCGTGCCCGCGGGCGGACTTGCTCCTCCTGCATTATGTTCCAGAAGCGGCCGCGTGGCGACTGTCGTGCCAACTTCTGGTGGGACTGCGCAACAAAATGCATGGTCACGTCGAAGGCGAATAGAAGCGTGTTCCGGCCAAAGCGAAAATCAAGAGCGCAACCGACGTGAAATCCGCCAAGCCAACGCAACTTCAATTGTGGGTAAGAATTTTCGCCCGATATCGCACCGAACAGCGCGCTATTGCCGGGCCACGGGCGTTTAACGGATTGTGCGATGATGAAGGAGTGCCCCTGATTTGCCCGACGTGTCAAGTATTTTGCCCAAAGCGCATCCGTGCCGGCGACTGCCTGCTACTTTGCATGGGGTTGTTTTCGATATTTTTGGTTGGGAGCCATGGCTATTTGGCGGCGAGATATCCGGCTTGAAGCCGCACACACCGTCGTCCCCGCATGCGCCGGACGACGCATCATGGGCGTTACTAACTCGGGTTCGCCGCGACGACGGGCGGGGAGGAATGGTTCAACGCCACGCCTTGAACGCCATGAAGACCGCCATACCTGCGATCATGATCATCAGCACGATTCGCAACTTGTTCGGACTGACGCGATTGGCGAAACGCGCGCCGATATCTGTTCCCACCCAGAGACCGACGACGAGGCTGATGATCGTGAGCCACGGCAGCGCCGTACCCTGCTGCACGTAAAGCAAAGCCGCGGGGAGGGTGACCGGCAGCGCGGTGACGGCGAGGCTTACGGCTTGCGAGCGATGCTGCGAGATCTTCAAGAGCCCGGCCATCAGCGCGGTGATCGCAAGTCCGCCGCCAATACCGAGAAACCCCGATGACCAGCCGGCGATAGCACCGATCGCGCTGAGCGAGGCCAAGTGTAAAGGCTGGTCTTGAGATTCGTCCGCCGTGCCTTCCACCTTCGGGCGTGGCGGGCGCAATATCACGATGGCTTCGAGGATCACGAGATAACCGACAAAGGTCCATTGCAGCGCTCGGTCCGAAACATGCGTTGCGAGCAGGGCGCCGACGCATCCTCCGACGGCGAAACCGAGCACCAGCCAAATCAGCCAGCGCAGCGGCACGCGGTGGCCGCTCTGGCTGTAATTGCGCACGCCGGAGAGGCTGGTCGGGACCACCTGCGCCAGCAGCGAGATGCCCTGCGCGACGTGCTGGTCCTTGCCGAGAATGAGCACCAATAGCGGCACCAGAATCCCGCCGCTGGTAATTCCCAGGAAGCCGGACGCGATGCCGCCGACACCGCCAGCCAGAAGTCCGCCGAGAATGTCGGTTGCATTCATCGGCGATGACCGGCTTCGGTCTCGGCGGGTGTGGATAGACGCGGCTCTTCGCCCTTCGCCTCATTCCACAACGCGTCCATCTCGGCGAGCGATGCGCCCTCAAGCGAGCGCCCCTCTGCAGCCAATGCGCGTTCGATGTAGCCAAAGCGGCGTTCGAATTTGGCGTTGGTGCCGCGCAGTGCCATATCAGGATCGGCGCCGACATGCCGCGCCAGATTGACCACTGCGAACAAGAGATCGCCGGTCTCCGCGGCGAGTTCGTCGGCGACGCCGCGATCGAGCGCGGCTTCAATCTCGTCGGCTTCCTCGCGAATCTTGTGCAATACCGCGCGCGGATCGTTCCAGTCGAACCCGACGCTTGACGCCTTGCGCTGCAGTTCCATCGCGCGCGACAACGCCGGCTGTCCGGCCTTGACGCCTGACAGCAACGATTTGTGCGGGGGCTCTTTCTGAGGCCGCCGCGCGGCGCGTTCGGCTTTCTCCTCGGCCTTGATGCGGTCCCATGCGCCCTTCACGTCGGACGGTGTCAACCGCCCATCCTTGTCGGCGAAGACATGGTCGGCGAAGACATGGTCGGCGAACACATGGGGATGCCTTCTGATCATCTTGGCGGTGATCGCCTCGACCACGTCGCCGAATGAAAACGCATTCTGCTCTTCGGCCATGCGGGCATGAAACACCACCTGGAGCAGGAGATCGCCGAGTTCGTCGCGCAAATCGTCGAGATCGCCGCGCGCGATGGCGTCGGCCACTTCATAGGCTTCCTCGATGGTGTAAGGTGCGATGGTCGCAAAATTCTGCTCGAGGTCCCACGGGCAGCCGCTGCCGGGCGTTCGCAGCGTCGTCATGATCTCGATCAGGCGTGACATATCGCGGGAAGGGGTCATGGGGGGCACCGGAGCTTGCGAAAACCGATCTTTGTATGCCGCAAGACGAGGTGTCCGCCCAGCGAAAACAGGTGACTGGGTTTGCTGTTTCCACCGATTGGCGAGAGCGCCTTACAGTGCTAAGGCCAGCCGATGAGCGATCGGTTTCAATCCGAAACAGCACTGGTGCTGTTCTCCGGCGGACAGGATTCCGCCACCTGCCTCGCCTGGGCGCTGCGGCGCTATGCGCGCGTCGAAATGCTCGGCTTCGACTATGGCCAGCGCCACGCCATCGAACTGGAATGCCGCGACAGTCTCATCGGCGGCATGAAATCGCTGCGCGCGGACTGGGCTTCGAGGCTCGGCGAAAGCCACACGCTGGAGATTCCGACGCTGGCCACAATTTCCGATACCGCGCTGACCCGCGATGTCGCGATCGCGATGGGCGAAGACGGCCTGCCCAACACCTTCGTGCCCGGCCGCAATCTGGTGTTCTTGACCTTCGCGGCCGCGCTGGCCTACCGGCGCGGCATTCGTCACATCGTGGGCGGGATGTGCGAGACCGACTATTCCGGCTATCCGGATTGCCGCGACGAGACCATCAAGGCGTTGCAGACCGCGCTCAATCTCGGGATGAACACGCGGTTCGAATTGCACACGCCGCTGATGTGGCTGGACAAGGCCAGCACATGGAAGCTCGCGAATGAACTTGGCGGGGCAGGGCTGGTCGACCTGATCCGCGAACACTCCCACACCTGCTATCTCGGCGAACGCGGCGCGCAGCATGCGTGGGGTTATGGCTGCGGCCAATGCCCAGCCTGCGCGTTGCGCGCCAAGGGCTGGCGGGAATATGCGGCGCGGCGTACGGCATCCTCGTAAGTTCCATAGCTCGCAGTAGGGCGCAAACTCGCCACGTCCACTGCGTCATCATCCGCGAAAGCGGATGACCCAGTACTCCACGGCGCTTGTGATAAATCGTGTGAAGCCGTGGCGTACTGGATACCCGCTTTCGCGGGTATGACGGCGTCTTGTCGACAGACGCGGTGCCTCACTTCTCACGAAGCCGGCGCAAAATCCTCCGGCTTCAATTCGATCGGCGAACCATGCGGCGTGCGATCGGCGGCGTGGTCCCAGGCATCGCGATAGCGATACAGGGTATCGGAGGTCGCGACGCCTTTCGCAGCCACGATCTTTTCCAGCGTCGCAAGCCAATGCCGGTAATAGGTCTCGCCGGTGTCGGGATCGCCGCATCCCTGCGCGCGCTTGATTTCATGGGCAAGTGCCGCGGCCCATTCAGTCCAGGTGAACAGCCCGCGCGCGTGCAAGGCGAGCGCCATCGCGAAGGCCTGTGCTTCCCAGGGTTCGCGGAACACCGGGCCGTCAGTGTCGCGGGGTATACCCGGCACCGTACTGGTCGCACCCGCCGCAGCGGCGTCCATCATGCCGCCTCCAGATAGGGCTCGAACGCATCGATCGATATCTTTACAGTCGGGTCGGCGTCCGGGCCCCATAATTCGGCCCCGTCGAACACGACGGTGTAGAGCCATTGCGGGTTCTCGCCGGATTCCGTCGCGGCCGAGTCCGGAAACACCTGACAGCCGTGGTCGCGTTCGATCACGCCAACGTGGCCGCGCGCGTAACGCGGCAGCCGCGTGTGTGTTGCCGGATGAATGTTCTTCGCGCGCACATGATCGCCCGCCTTGAACTTCGCCGCTGCGGGGGCAGGGCGTCCGAATTTGCCGCGCACCATGATGCGCTCGACATCGTCAAGCCTGAACTTGCCGCGCTTGAGCGGCTTCGCCGCTTCTAACGCGTGGCCCGCAGCGACTTCTCCGGTTGCCACGTAGCCCTTGTCGATCAGCAGGTCTTCGAGCCCGAGCAGCCATTTCCTGTAGTATGAACTGCTGAGATAAATGTGGGGCGGCAACATCTCCCGATAGAAGCGTGAGGTATCGATGTTGAATGCGCCTGCGGCACCCATCGCACGCACCATCGCCAGCACGCGCGCTTCCCATTCAGCGTGAAACATCGGCTCGTTCAGCTCCGGCTCGACCTTGCCGAAGCCGTCCATGCCGCCCATGTCGTGCACACCATTCATGATTATGCACCCGGCGTCTTGGGGAAGCCGGTGCCGATCATGGAATCGCGCGTCACGAGCTCGGCGAGCTGCTGCTCGCTCCAGCCGTCAGTGCCTTCGGGTCGCATCGGCAGCACCAGGAAGCGCGTCTCGGCGGTCGAATCCCAGACGCGGATCTCGGTGTCCTTCGGCAGGCTTACGCCAAAGTCGGTGAGCACGCCGCGGGGGTCTTTTACGGCACGGGACCGGTAGGGTGCCGCCTTATACCAGACGGGAGGAAGCCCCAGCATTTCCCAGGGATAGCAAGACCGCTTGAAAGCAGGATCGGACCAGGCTTTGGCAACAACCTGGGCGCCATTGTGGGGACCGATTTTCGTTTCGTAGGCCTGGATGATGGCATCGAGCGCGGCCGGATCGACATAGCCTTTCTCGGTCAGCACGGTCTCAAGCGCGCGCACGCGCAGTTCGGTCTCGGACAATTCCGAATGCTCATGGTCGTGGTGATGATGATCGTGGTCGTGGCCGGTCATGGGCTGAGGATAGCCGTAATATTCTGTCCATGTCGAGGTGGAGACTCTGCTAGTTTTGGCGCATGGGGCTTCCGGGAATACGCATAGCATTGGCCGCGATAACGGCCGGTTCAGCCTTATTGGCGTCCGCCGATGCTCGCGCGGCCAACGGCGCTTATGCTGTGGATGCCGCCGACATTTCAGAAGTCGGATCGTGCAAGGTCGAAAGCTGGATATCGACGGCGACCAACACCGATTTTTCGGCGGTGGCCAATCCTTCCTGCGTGGCGAACATTTTCAAGCCGGTGGAACTGAGCCTGCTGACCAACCGCTCTCGCAGCGACGGCGACTGGAGCACCAGCATCGCGCCCAAGGCCAAGTGGAATATCGTTCCCACCGGGATCGGCAAATTCGGTTTTGCGTTTTATGCGGGCGGATCGTTCGACGCGCTAACTGGCGACAATCTCACCGCTTTCGCGGTCGTGCCTGCGACCTATCGGCTTTCCGAAACCATGCGGATCAACATCAATGCCGGCTGGCTGTGGGACCGCACGGTCGACCGGCATTATCTGACCTATGGCCTGGGCTTCGACTGGAAATTCACCGATGTCCTGCAGCTGACAATAGAGGCGTTCGGGCAGGCCGGCGCATCGGATATACCAAGCGTGGTCCGGCCACGGTTTCAGACCGGCGTGCGCTACCGGCCCAACGAGATTTTCTCGGTCGATGTGATCTACGGCCGCAACATTACCGGAGAAAATGCCAACTGGATCACGATCGGGACTACCGTCCGGTTTCCGGCGCCGGAAACCGGACATGGGTCCTCAGGGCACTTGTGAGAGGCATTTAGGCCGGCTGGAGCCGTTCGCGAGACCGCCGGGGAAGTGGCGGGAAGGCCAGCGCCACCGCCATCGCACCCAAACCGACGCTCAGGGAGCCGATATACAGCCAACGATAGTCGTTGAAAGTGTCGAATATCATGCCGCCGGCCCAGGGTCCAAAGGCCATGCCCAGACTGGACACCATGGTCGCGGCGCCGAACACCGTTCCCATGATGCGCTGGCCGAAATATTCGCGGGCGAGCACGGCGTAGAGCGGCATCACGCCGCCATAGGCCGTGCCGAACACGATCGAGAGCGCGTAGAATTGGCCGAGCTTGTTGACGACGAGATAAGACGCGATCGCCAAAGCTTGCACCAGCAGGCCGCCGATCAGAACCGGCTTCGCACCCAGCCGGTCAGCAAGCACGCCGAACAAAAGCCGGCCGCCCAGCCCCGATAGCCCCTCGACACTGTAGATGCTGACGGCGGTCATCGCGGGGATACCGCAGATCATGGCATAGCTGATCATATGGAAAACCGGTCCGGAATGCGCGGCACAGCAGCAGAAGAACGTCAACGCCAGGACCGCGAATTGCGGCGTGCGGAGCGCGTGCCCGACGGACATGCCGGCGCCTGAAGCGATAGATCCGTTCGCTTCGGGCCCGCCTGAACCCGCCGTTTCAGGAGGCTGTTTGACCAACAGCGCGGCCGGTATCAACAGCCCCCAAGCGATAACGCCGACCGTCATCATTGCCGTGCGCCAGTCGTAGGTGGAAATCAGCCAGCGTGCCGTCGGCGAGATCGTCATGGGAGCGATGCCCATGCCCGCCGACACGAGCGAAACCGCCAGACTGCGGTTATTGTCGAACCACCGTGTCGCTGCCGCGATCATCGGCGCGAAGAAAGCGCCCGCGGCCAAGCCAACCAGGATGCCGTAGGTGAGCTGGAATTCGATCAGCGATGTCGAACGGCTGGCGAGAAACAGGCCCAACCCGAGCAACACGGCGCCGCTCAACACCACCGGGCGGGTGCCTATTCTGTCGCTGGCCGCGCCCCAGCCGAAGCCGGCAATCCCCATCGTCAGGAAGTCGATGGTCATTGCGCTTGAAATCCCGGCGCGCGACCATCCCGTGTCCACCGACATCGGCTGCAAATACACAGCCAGCGAGAACATTGCGCCGATACCAACGCACGTCATCAGCGCTCCGGCGCCGACGATCACCCAGCGATATGATAGACCCACGCTCAAATCCTCCTTATTTCGAGGCTCAAATTGCGCCGCAAAACCTCGCAGCGTTCCCGAATAAGACGAACGGCAACCCGCGAAAGATACACAACCGCAATTTTTTTTTTGGAAGGCCCCGGTTTCGGCGATCGCTGGACGGAATTGCTTACGGTCGGGCATTTGTGATCCATCGAGGTCGCGGAAATCTTTCTTCCCGACCAGCGATAGACCGCATTTGTGAGGTATCGTTGCAGGAAAGAACGGGCAGGGAGCGCGGACGTTGGCGGACTTTGTAACGATCGAAAAGGGGCTCGGGCCCGAGGGGCGCATCGCTGTGGTGCGGTTCGACCGTGACGACGGAATCAACGCGCTGTCGCCCGAGGCGCTGCGTCAGCTTACCGACGCCGCGCGCGGTTTCGAGGACGACAGCGAAACGTCGGTCGTGGTGCTCACCGGCGGCGCCAAGGCGTTCAGCGCCGGCTTCGACCTGAAGGACGCCGAAGGCCGGTCGCGCAGCACCATGGATATCGGTTCGTTGCGCCGGCATCTCAAACTGGGACCACGATTAAGCCGTGCCTGGCAGGAGATGGAGCAAATCACCATCGGCGCCATCGAAGGCTTCTGCATCGGCGGCGGCGTCGCACTGGCGGTGGCGCTGGATTTTCGCGTCATGGCCCGGGACGCGCATATCCGCGTGCCCGAAATCGGTCTCGGCATGAACATGAGCTGGCAGAGCATCCCGCGCATGCTGCATCTGATGGGGCCGGCCCGAACCAAGCAGGCAGTCATTCTGGCCGACCAGCGCATCAGCGCCGCGGAAGCCCACGAATGGGGTCTGGTGGAGGAGGTGGCCGATCCTGGCAAGGCCTTCGACGCTGCCATGAACCTCGCCGCCAAAGTCGCCGCGCAGCCGCCGCTTTCGGTGGCGATGACCAAGCTCACCGTCAATCGCCTGGCGCATGCGCTCGACGATCTCGCCAGCCACATGGACGTCGACCAGTTCGCGCTGGCGAGTTTTGGCGAGGACCACAAGGAGGGCGTTGCGGCGTTTCTGGAACGGCGCAAGCCGCGCTTCAGGGGACGCTAGGAGTTCGTGCTGTCAGTAGTGGGGTGGCATGCACCGCGCCGATCGATTGTTCGACACCATTATTGTTTGCACGGCGTCAGGGTCTTCACCGCCATTTCGGCTTCAGCCCGCGTCTTATAGATCGCGTCGCTGGCGACGGTGATGTTCGGCGTGTCGGTGCGAGGCATCTTGTCAACGATGGTGCAGGTCTTCGTCAGGGAATTCAGCACAACGTAGAATGCGGGCGCTGCTTTCGCTGTTTGAGTGTAGCCGGGCTGGTCTAAAATCATCAGCAAGCAGAAGCAGATCAGACTTCGTTTCATCGCGGTCTCCATCGTCCACTGAGGTAACCTCAAGGCTCGGACCAATGTTCCGGACCTAACGCATTGGAGAGCAATAGGTGTGGGCCGGGCGAGGGCACGACGGGTCGGTCACGAAATGATTGGGCCCCGGTGCATCAAGAGCATCGCGGGGCCCATGTTCTTCGTCTTGCGAAGAATGTCTGGTACACACCAGCTTATAATGAGATCTCGAAAGCGCGTGGCCTTTGCGCCCTCAGTCTCGTGGATATGTTTGGATTGTCGGCGGCGCAATGACGGCTAGCAGCTGCTGTTCACCTCAAGTTGCGCCGTGACCTTGCGGTTGAGCAAGGTCAATGCCTTATGCCCGGTGGCGTCATTCTCCTCACCAGATGTGAACCTACGGACGTTGCGTCCGCGTCAGCCGCACGTCGTACCGACCACATGATCGGACTCCGGTGCCTGCAAAGCCCGGGAGGCCAAAGCCTGCCGAACTTGAACAGGTGCAGCATATGAAAAACTGGGAGAGGTACAGCCCGAAGTCAAGATGCCGTATGGCTGAATATCACAGATTCGCATAAGGTATATTATGGAATATTTATATCGATAGGAATATCAGGCACTTGTACCAAAATGCTGTATTTTCAAGCTAATTGGCAGGCAAATATCCAGCCGCGGCGAAGCCGCCATCGACATTGAGGACATGCCCGGTAATGAAGCTCGCCTTGCTGTCGTCCAGCAGGAACACGGCGGCGCCGGCAACTTCGTCGGGCGACGCGTAGCGGCGCTGCGGGACCTCCTGAAGCCAGGCAGCTCGGTTGGCTTCACTTTGCATCGCCCGGACCAGCGGCGTCTCCACGGGCCCCGGCGCGATGGCGTTGACCCGGATATTCTCCGGCGCCAGTTCGCAGGCCATCACCTGGGTCAGCGTGATGACGCCGCCCTTGGACGCTCCATAGGCCGACCGGCCGAGATTGCCGCGCTGGCCGGAAATCGACGCAATATTGACGATCGCGCCGCCGCCGTGGACCCGCATCAGTCTGCCAGCTTCGCGGGCCACCGTGAAGGTACCGATGAGATTGATGTCGAGGACTTTACGGAACAGCTCGACGCTGGTGTCGAAGAAAGGCACGTCACGGGCGATGCCGGCCGAATTGACCAGGCCGCGGACCGGCCCGAAGCCGTCCTCGCAGCCGTCCAGGCCTGCGATCACGCTGGCCTCGTTGGCGACGTCCATGATGACGTATTTCGTGGCATTGGCGCGTAGCGGCTCCAACTCGGCGCGTGCGGCCTCGAGCCCAGCGTGCGTCAGATCGGCAATCATGATTTTCCAGCCGTCGGCGAGCAGGGCCCTGGCGGTCGCAAGGCCAATCCCGGAGGCGCCACCGGTGACGATTGCCACCCCGCGATCGGTCATTGTGCCCTCCCCTTATTCGTTAATGCGCCGGTCTTTGCCGCCGGCCTCGACAGGCTTCTCGTCGCGCAGCCTTGCATAGAATTCCGCGGCACAAAAGCGCATCCAAATCTCGGTATTTCAAGGGCTTGGTATTTCCATTGAAAGCAGGCAATAAGCCACCCGAAGACGATTGATGACCTGGCGCTGCCGGGCCCATAGGATCATTTCAAAAGAACAATCAGGGAGAGAACCAGATGGGCTTTTCACGACGCACGTTACTCAAGGCATCCGCGGCGTCAGCGGCATTGGGTGGCATTGGCGCGCCGTTTGTCGCGCGCGCGCAAACGGCCGAATTTACCTACAAATATGCCAACAATCTGCCCGATGCGCATCCCATGAACGCGCGCGCCAAGGAGATGTCGGCAGCGATCAAGACCGAAACCAACGGCCGCTTCGATCTGCAGATCTTTCCAAACAATCAGCTTGGCTCCGACACCGATATGCTGAGCCAGATCCGCTCTGGCGGCGTTGAGTTCTTCACGCTTTCGGGCCTGATCCTCGCCACGCTGGTTCCGGCCGCGTCGATCAACGGCATCGGCTTTGCCTTCCCCGATTACGACACGGTCTGGAAGGCGATGGACGGCGATCTCGGCGCCTATATTCGCGGCGAAATCACCAAAGCCAATCTCGTCGTGATGGACAAGATCTGGGACAACGGATTCCGGGAAACCACGTCGTCCAGCAAGCCGATCAACCATCCTGACGATTTCAAGGGTTTCAAGATCCGCGTTCCGGTCTCGCCGCTCTGGACCTCGATGTTCAAGGCCTTCGATGCCGCTCCAGCCTCGATCAATTTCAGCGAGGTTTATTCCGCGCTGCAGACCAAGGTCGTCGAAGGCCAGGAAAATCCACTGGCCATCATCTCGACCGCCAAGCTCTACGAAGTGCAGAAATTCTGTTCGCTTACCAATCACATGTGGGACGGCTTCTGGTTCCTTGCCAATCGTCGTGCCTGGGAGAAGCTTCCCGAGGATGTGCGAGCGATCGTCGCCAAGAACATCAATGCGGCCGGGATCAACGAGCGCGCAGATGTTGCAAAATTGAATGCCGGGTTGCGGCAGGAGTTGGCCGGCAAGGGACTGACGTTCAACCAGCCGGAGGTCGCGCCGTTCCGCGAGAAGCTGCGTTCGGCCGGGTTCTATGCCGAGTGGAAGGGAAAATACGGCGACGAGGCGTGGGCGTTGCTGGAGAAATCCGTCGGCAAACTGTCGTAACGGGCTGCCAAGAAGCTGCCAGGAAACGGGCTGAGGGAACGTCATGGCGCACGCCGAATTGACGCAAGCGGCGGAAGGTGAGGCGATGCCCCCTCGCCCCCGCTCCTTTGCGGCCTCGCTCGAGGCATCGCTGGGAATGCTGGTCGAAATCCCGGCCGCACTTCTGGTCGTCGCCGAGATCGTGATCCTGTTCGCCGGCGTGGTCGCGCGCTACGGACTGCACCGGCCGCTGATCTGGTCGGACGAACTGGCGTCGATCCTGTTCCTATGGCTGGCGATGCTGGGTGCGGCGGTCGCGTTCCGTCGCGCCGAGCACATGCGAATGACCGCCATCGTGGCCAGCGCGAAGCCCGCGATGCGGACCTATCTCGATCTCGTCGCCACCTGCGCCGCGCTGGCTTTTCTGCTGCTGGTCGCCTGGCCGGCCTACGAATACGCCTACGAAGAAAGTTTCATCACCACGCCGGCGCTGCAAATCCCCAACATCTGGCGCGCGGCGGCGTTGCCGGTCGGCATTGGCCTGATGGCGCTGTTTGCGTTTCTGCGGCTGGCACGCGCCGGCGATCTCAGGGTGGTGCTGGGCGCGGTGCTGTCGGTCGCGTTGCTGATCGGCATGTTCTGGCTGGCACAGCCGTGGCTGCGTCCGCTCGGCAATTTCAACCTGATCATCTTCTTTGTCGGCGTCGCCGGCTTCTGCGTCTTTACCGGCGTGCCCATCGCCTTCGGATTTGGACTTGCGATCTTCGGCTATCTTGCGCTGACGACGCGGACGCCGCTGATGGTGCTGGTCGGCCGTATGGACGAGGGCATGAGCCACCTGATCCTGTTGTCGGTGCCGCTGTTCGTATTTCTCGGCCTGCTGATCGAGATGACTGGAATGGCGCGCGCCATGGTGACGTTTCTGGCCAGCCTGCTCGGCCATGTCCGTGGCGGGCTGCATTATGTGCTGGTCGGCGCCATGTATCTGGTGTCGGGCATTTCGGGCTCGAAGGCCGCCGACATGGCGGCGGTCGCGCCCGTGCTGTTTCCGGAAATGAAGCAACGGGGTGCCAAGCCCGGCGATCTCGTCGCCCTCCTCGCGGCCACCGGCGCGCAAACCGAGACCATTCCGCCGAGCCTTGTTCTCATTACCATCGGTTCGGTGACCGGCGTCTCGATCGCGGCATTGTTTACCGGCGGCTTGTTGCCGGGCGTGGTGCTGGCGATCACGCTGTCGGCGCTGGTGTGGTGGCGCTACCGCGACGAGGACCTCAGCCACGTCACGCGCGCGACCGGCGGCGAGATCGTCAGATCTTTCGTCATTGCCCTGCCCGCGCTGGCGCTGCCGTTCGTGATCCGCGCCGCCGTGGTCGAGGGCATCGCCACCGCGACCGAGGTTTCCACCATCGGTATCGTCTATGGTCTGGTCGTCGGCCTCCTGGTCTATCGCCACTTCGACTGGCGGCGGCTGATGCCGATGCTGGTGGAGACGGCGTGCCTGTCCGGCGCGATCCTGCTGATCATCGGCACCGCAACCGGCATGGCCTGGGGGCTGACCCAATCCGGATTTTCGCGCGCCCTCGCCGGCGCGATGACCGGCCTGCCCGGCGGCTCCGCGACCTTTATTGCGGTATCGATCGTTGCGTTCACGGTATTGGGGAGCGTGCTCGAGGGCATTCCCGCGATCGTGCTGTTCGGCCCGCTGCTGTTTCCGATCGCGCGGACGGTGGGCGTTCACGAAGTCCATTATGCCATGATCATTATCCTCGCCATGGGCATCGGATTGTTCGCGCCGCCGTTCGGAGTAGGCTACTATGCGGCCTGCGCCATCGGCCGCGTCGATCCTGCCGAGGGCATTCGTCCCATCTGGGGCTATCTGCTCGCACTGCTGATTGGATTGATCATCGTGGCGATTTTTCCGTGGATCTCGATCGGTTTTCTGTAAGCGGCATCAAAGGGAGGCTCGCCGATGAGTGGTCAGCAAAGCCAATACAGCATCGGTTTGGACAAGACGCCTGCCAATTTTGTGCCGCTGACGCCGTTGAGCTTCCTGGCGCGCACCGCCGCTGTCTATCCCGATCATATCAGCGCCGTTTACGAGGGCCGCGTCTTCACCTGGGCGCAGACCTATGCGCGCTGCCGGCGTTTTGCCTCTTTCCTCGCGGCCCGAAACATCGGCAGCGGCGATACGGTCGCGGCGATGTTGCCGAACATCCCCGCGATGAATGAGGTGCATTTCGCGGTCCCGATGGCGGGCGCGGTACTCAACGCGCTCAACATCCGGCTTGACGCCTCCTCGATCGCCTTCCAGCTCGATCATGGCGGCGCGAAGATCATCCTGGTCGACCCGGAATTTGCCGGCGTGATCGCGGAAGCGTTGACGCTGATGACGGGACCAAAGCCGTTTGTGATCGACGTCGACGATGCGGCTTTCGCCGGAGGAAAACGGATTGGCGAACTCGAATACGAGGACGCGTTGTCGCAAGGCGATGAGAACTTCACCGCACAACTACCGCAGGACGAATGGGACGCCATCGCGCTCAGCTACACCTCGGGGACCACCGGCAATCCCAAGGGCGTGGTGACCCACCACCGCGGCGCCTACCTCAACGCCGTCAGCAACATCCTCGCGGCCGATCTCGGCCCGCATCCGGTCTATCTGTGGACCCTGCCGATGTTCCACTGCAACGGCTGGTGTTTTCCGTGGACAATAGCGGCGGCGGCGGGCATCAACGTCTGCCTGCGCAAAGTCGATCCCAGCAAGATTTTCGAATTGATCAAGAGGCACGGCGTCACCCACATGGCTGGCGCGCCGATCGTCTATAACACCCTGATCAACGCCCCCGATGCGCCGAAGGGCACCACCGCGCGGCCCGTCGTCGGATTGATTGCGGGCGCGGCACCCCCGGTTGCCGTGCTGGAAGGTGCCGAAAGCATCGGGATCAAGCTGACGCATGTCTATGGCCTGACCGAAGTCTATGGCCCCGCCTCGGTGTGTGCGGAGCAGCCGGGTTGGGACGATCTGCCAGCGGACCAACGCGCGCAGCTGAAGCGTCGGCAGGGCGTGCCCTACCCGCTGCAGGAAGCCGTGACCGTGATCGATCCGGAAACCATGCAGCCGGTACCGCGCGACGGCGAGACCGTCGGCGAAGTGATGTTCCGCGGCAATATCGTGATGAAGGGGTACCTGAAGAACGAGAAGGCCACCCTAGAAGCCTTTGCCGGCGGCTGGTTTCACACCGGCGACCTCGGCGTGCTCGATGAAACCGGCTATGTCATCATCAAGGATCGTTCCAAGGACATCATCATTTCCGGGGGTGAAAACATCTCCTCGATCGAGGTCGAGGATGTGCTGCACAAGCATCCCGCGGTGCTGTTCGCGGCCGTGGTGGCAAAACCCGATTCAAAGTGGGGCGAGGTGCCCTGCGCTTTCATCGAATTGAAGGACAACGCCAGCGCGACCGAGGCCGAGATCATCGCGTTTTGCCGCGCTCAGATGCCGGGCTTCAAGACGCCGAAGGCCGTGGTGTTCGGCCCGATTCCAAAAACCTCGACCGGAAAGATCCAGAAATTCATGCTGCGCGACGAGGTCAAATCGGCAAAGGCGATTTCAGCCTGAGGATTCCAGAGGCGCGGACTCATGGATGAGCCGTCAAAATCGCAGTTGCGGGCGCAGCAGATGAATCTCTCTTCGTGGTCCATTTCTTTGTAGGGTCTGAGTAGAGTCTGACAGTTGAGGTGAAGATGACCGGGCTCGAATTCACCAATGAAGCCGCAAGACAACTCGAAAAAACCTATCTCACCGGGGACATCATTGCGCAACGATTTGAGACAATTCGGCAGCTCAATTTGTCCGACGGTGAGCGCGTCCTGGATATCGGCTGCGGTCCTGGCTATCTGTGCGAAAGCATGGGGGAAATCGTTGGGCGCCATGGCGCTGTTGTCGGCATCGACATTTCAAGCGATCTAATAGCCCTCTGCAATCGACGAAAAGCTTCAACGCAGCTTTCATATGCAGTCGGTGACGCAACTAACGTAAATCAAGCAGATGCGTCCTTTGATGTCGTGGTATGTACGCAAGTTGCCGAATACGTTCCCGATGTTGACCGCGTTTTTTCAGAGGCATTTCGCGTCTTGAATCCGGGAGGCCGAACGGTTTTTGTGGCAACGGATTGGGATGCCGTTGTGTGGCACTCAGAAGATCCTGAACGTATGGCCTTGGTCATGAAATTATGGGAAGAGCACTGTGCTCATCCGCATCTCCCGAGATCCATGGCATACAGGTTAATCCATGCAGGATTTCGATTTGACGGTGCAGCCGTCTTTCCGATCCTCAACCTAAAATGTGATGATGATAGCTACAGTAAGGGACTGGCACAGATTATTCGAGATTTCGTGGCACGAAAGAAAGACATTTCGGCTGATGATCTGAACGAATGGCATGGCGAGTTCGAGCGCTTGAGTGACGCGGGAAGATATTTCTTCGGTATCAACCGTTACATCTTCAAGGCGTCAAGACCTGCTGCTCGCACAAGTTGAAATGACGGCTCTTGGCGCAACGAAGGCCGCCATTCAAGCGTGATGGATCGATGTCTCCTAAAAAATGCAATTCAATAAGAGTTTATCGCTTCGCGATTGCGCTCCCGCGTATAGCGTCGCGCGGTACGATTTATTTTATTACAGGAGTTGATGATGACCACATGGTTCAGAACGACACTCACGCTGCTTGCGGTTTTCGCCGCAGCGGGTTTCACGCCGGTTGCGGCGCAAACGCCGTCGCCGGCGGGAGCTAAAATCTACTTCATCAATTTGAAGGACGGCGACACCGTGAGCAGTCCCTTCCTGGTGCAGTTCGGGCTGTCCGGCATGGGTGTGGCTCCAGCCGGTGTGGAAAAACCGAACACGGGCCACCATCACCTGCTGATCGATGCCGCCGCTTTGACTGAGGAACAGATGAAAGAGCCTATCCCTGCCGACGATAATCACAAGCATTTCGGCGGCGGCCAGACCGAAACCATGGTGACCCTGCCGGAGGGGAAGCACACCCTTCAACTGGTACTCGGCGACTGGACTCACATCCCGCTGGTGCCGCCGGTGATGTCCGAGCCGATCACAATCACGGTGCGCTAGAGAGCGTTTTTCAAGCGAAAGTCTGCCCCGGACTTGATCCGGGGTGGAGACCGGTTCACGTCAAGAAAACGCGTCAAATGGAGAATCCAGAGCTCGTTTCGATTCTATCGAAACGGGCTCTGGATTTGCTTCAGCCCGCCTTGCGTCCGTGATGGCTGTGCAGTTGCGATGACAGCATGCGCCGCCACTCGTTGAACTCCGGGCTGGCAATATCGCGCGGTCTCCGCAGGTCGATGCTGTACTCATTGTCGATCCGGCCGGGTCCGGGCGACATGACCACGACCCGGTCGGCCAGAAAGATCGCTTCCTCGATCGCGTGAGTGACGAACAGAACCGTCAAGCCGGTTCGCGACCATATCTCGACCAGCTCGTCCTGCAGCCGTTCACGCGTCATCGCGTCGAGCGCGCCGAACGGTTCATCCATCAGCACCACCTCGGCGTCGTTGGCGAGTACGCGAGCGATGGCGACGCGCTGCTTCATGCCGCCGGAAAGCTGGTGCGGGTAGACATCGGCAAAGCGCTGCAGCCCGACGAGGTCGATGAAGTGATCGACCGTTTCACGGGTTTCGGCTTTGGTGCGGCCGCGCGATTTTGGACCGAAGCCAATGTTGTCGCGGACATTGAGCCAGGGAAACAGCCCGTAATCCTGAAAGACCATGCCGCGGCTCGGCCCCGGCCCCGTGATGGGCACACCCCACATCAGGTTGTCGCCGTGCGTTGCGGCCTCAAAACCGGCGGCCATGCGCAACAGCGTGGATTTGCCGCAACCCGATGCGCCGATCAGGCAGATGAATTCGCCCTTTTTCACGCTCAGATTGGCGCCGCGCAGTGCCTCGATCGACCGCCCGTTCTGCGAATAGGTCTTGCCGACGTTCCTCATCTCCAGAATCGGAATTGTGGCTTCAGCCATGGGACGGGCTCCAGGACAGAAGCCGTCGCCCGACCAGCATGACCAATTGGTCGGACAAGAAACCGACAGTGCCGATGACGATCATCCCGGAAATCACGATTTCGGTGCGCGAGAGCTGGCGTGCTTCCATGATGATGGCGCCCAGCCCGGTTTGCACGCCGGTCATCTCTCCGACGACGATCACGACCCATGCGAAGCCCAATCCGAGCCGCATGCCTGTAAAGATGGACGGAAGGGCAGCGGGCAGCACGACGCGGAAGAACTGCGCCGAGCCGCTGCAGCCCAGCATCGCCGCGGCTTCGAATAATCGGGGTTCGACGGAACGCACGCCAAAAATGGTGTTCACCAGAATCGGATAGAATGCGCCGAGAAAGACGAGAAAGAATGCGGAGCGCGGCCCGAGCCCAAACATGATCATCGCCAGCGGCAGCCACGCGGTGACCGGGACCGGGCGAAGAATTTGAAGGGTCGGGTCGACCACCTGCCGGACCAGCGGGACGCGCCCAATCAGCATTCCCAGCGGCAACGCGACAATCAAAGCCAGCGCGAAGCCGCCGTAGACGCGGCTGATGGAAGCCAGCAAATGGATGTGCAGGGTTCGGCTATAGGCATCGTCATTGATGCCGCCAACGGCCAGGTCTTGCAGCTCAAGCCAGACATCGTAAGGCGGGGGGATCAGGCTGCCGGGCCGCCCCACGGTGGAAAAGTGCCAGATCGCCAGCAGTGCGGCAGGAAAGGTAACCGCCAGCAGCAACGGCCGCAGCCGCGGCCACCATGTTGTCGCCCATGAAGTTTCGGGCGCGGAGGCGGTCTCGTCCTCGGTATGGGACGCGAGCGTGGTCACGATCAGGTCGGTTTCACCGCATCGACGAAGCTGGTGTCGATGAAGGTGGCGAAATCAGGCAGGCGCTTGATCTGTTTCAGCGACAGCATGTGGTCGGCGTAGATTTTCGATTGTTCGATTTCCTTCGGCCCAAGTCGCCACGTCAGTTCGACATTGGGTACCGAGGCTTCGATAGCGTCCTTGTTGGACGACGCGAAATCGGTCGCCCTTTGGTGAATGCCCATCATCACGCGGACGAGGTCCGGCTTTTCGGTGATCACGTCGCGATGTGTGCCGAACACCATGTTGAGGGATCCCATGGCCGTTGAATACGGATATTCAACCAATGAGCCGACGCCGCTGGATAACGACACGCCGGGACCAGGCTCGGCACCGACGTAGGCGTCGATGTCGCCACGCGACAAGGCGATATGCATTTCACTGAACGAGACGCGAACCGGTTCGACATCCCTGATGGTCATGCCTTCCATCCGCAACCGCTCGAGGAAGAACACTTCCTGCGTGGTTCCTGGAAACACCGCGACGCGCTTTCCCTTGAGATCTCTGATCGAGGCAATCCCTGAGTCCTTTTTCGCGATGATGGCCATGCCGCGATTGCAAGTCGAGGCAATCACCACAACCGGCTCGCCTGCCGCGGCGCCGAGCAAGGCTGCCGCGATACCGAACGCGCCGAAATCGACCGACTTGGTCACAACGGCATTCTTGCATTCGGTCGGAGTTTCGAACGGCAGCACTTCGATCTTGTAACCCGCGGGCACGAACTGATCGTAGAAATACGGCGCGATGGAATGGATCAGCTTCAGAGCTCCCGCGCGAATGACGATTGGCTCGCCCTCGGCACGCACAATCGCAGGCGCGGCGAAAAGTCCGACCCCGAGGGCGGCAATGAATTCACGGCGGCGGATCCTGGACGTCATTCGCAACTCCTCTGTTGCTTCGAAAAGATGCAACAAATATGCCGATTGAGAGGATTTGGCAGTCTGGTCCGTTCCGCGCTCGCCGTCACGCATTGACCGCGCGATGACGTTTCCAGGTTCAGCCTGCGGCGACATGGAATGCGCGTGAAAAGCTGCTTCCAAACTTGCGATGCACTAAAATTGAGCGTGCAGCACGTTAACCGATCAGGAAACAGCTCGCGCGCGAGGTTAAAAAATGTGCGCCGCGCGATCCGGCGGGCGTCGCTACCCCGCCTGCTCCAACGTCAGCCGCATGCCGTCATAGGCCGGAACGATGCTCGGCGGCAGGCTGAGACGCAGCACCTCGTAATCGAGATCGGAATGCATGTTGGTGATAACAGCCCGGCGCGGCTTGAAGCGGTCGATCCATGACAGCGCGTCGCTGACGCTGAAGTGACTGGGATGCCCGGCATAGCGCAGCCCGTCAATAATCCACAGATCGAGATTTTGCAGGTAAGGCCAGCTCTCGGGCGGGATATCGCTGACGTCGGGCGTATAGGCGGCATCTGCAATCCGATACCCGAGCGCCGGGATATTGCCATGCTGCAGGATGAATGCCGAAAGCGCGACCGGACCGCCCTTCCCTTCGATGGTGCGGCTCTCGCCGGCTTCGATGGCGTGATTGTCCAGGATCGGCGGATAGTCGCTGCCCGGTGGCGCCACAAAGCAGTACGAAAATCGCAACAGGATGTGATCCGCGGTCGATTGGTTCAGATAGACCGGAATGCGCCTGCGCTGATGCAGCACGACAGAGCGAAGATCGTCGATCCCATGGGTTTGATCGGCATGCTCATGCGTCAGAAACACCGCATCGATGTGATCGACATTGGCATCGATCAACTGCTCGCGCAGGTCGGGCGAGGTATCGATCACGATCCGCGTGACCCCGCCATCGCCAGCCCGCTCGGCGAGCAGCGAGCAACGGCGGCGGCGGTTTTTCGGATTATTGGGATCGCAGGCGCCCCAGCCGAGCGCGGGACGCGGGACGCCGGCCGAGGATCCGCAGCCTAGGACTGTCAGCGTCAGCGTCATGCCGTCGCTTCCGCAGGCGGTACTTTGGAGAACAGGCGGAAGAAATTCTCTGTGGTCTGGCGCGAAATCTCCTCAAACGAAACCCCGCGCGTTTCCGCCAGCACCTTGGCAACTTCAACCACGTAGGAAGGCTCGTTGCGTTTGCCGCGGAATTTTCCCGGCGCCAGATAGGGTGAATCGGTTTCGACCATGATGCGATCGGCTGGAAGCTCGGCCGCGAGATCGCGCAAGGCTTGCGATTTCTTGAAGGTGAGAATCCCCGTGAATGAAATCGAAAGACCCAAGGAGATCGCTTTCATCGCCAGCTCACGTCCGCCGGTATAACAATGCAGCACGGCGCGAAACGATCCTTTTGTCATTTCGTCTTCGAGGATACGGCCGCAGTCGTCGTCGGCGTCGCGGGTATGGATCACCAGCGGCAGACCGGTCGCGCGGGCGGCGGCGATATGTGCGCGAAAGCCGCGCTCTTGCGCTTCGCGTGAGCCGTGCTGGTAAAAATTATCCAGCCCCGCCTCGCCCAGCGCCACCACCCTGGGATGACCCGTCAACTCGATCAGTTCGTCCGCGGCAATCCCGTCTTCCTCGTCGGCGTGATGCGGATGGGTGCCGACCGAGCAATAGACGTTTGGAAATCGCTCTGCGATTGCCAGCAGCCCGCCAAGGCGCCTCACCCGCGTCGAGATGGTGACGATGCGCCCAATGCCTGCGGCCGCAGCCCTCGCCACGATGGCGTCAAGGTCATCGGCGAAATCCGGAAAATCGAGATGGCAGTGGCTGTCGACAAGCATCGTTTTTCCAACCGTTCAGGCAGCGGTCGGTTCGATATAGCGCGGAAAAATTCCGACGGGGGCCGGCAGCTTGGTGCCCGCCTCGATGCGCCTCGCACCACCAAGGCTGGCGAAGTCGCGCGCGTCCTTGGGGATACCGAGACTATCCAGCAGTTTCGCCGAGCAATCGGGCATCGCCGGCTGCGCCAGAATGGCGATCTGGCGGACCACTTCGGCGGTCACGTACAACACGGTTCGCTGGCGCTGCGGATCTGTCTTCGCCAATGCCCACGGCGCCTCCCCGGCGAAATAGCGGTTGGCTTCCGCCACAACGGCCCAGACCGCATTCAGCCAATGATGGATCTGCTGTGTCGCCATCGCCGTTCGTGCAAGCGCGATCATGCCATCGGCCTGCGCCAGGATCGCCTTGTCGGTGTCGCTGAAGGCGCCGGGCTCGGGCAACACGCCCTCATACTGCTTCGCGATCATCGACAGCGAGCGTTGCGCCAGATTGCCGAGATCGTTGGCGAGGTCGGCATTGATGCGCGCAACAATGGCTTCGTGATTATAGCTGCCGTCCTGCCCGAACGGCACCTCGCGCAGGAAGAAGTAACGCATCTGATCGACGCCGTATTGATTGGCGAGGTTGAAGGGATCGACGACGTTGCCGACCGACTTCGACATCTTCTCGCCCTTGTTGAACAGAAAGCCATGGGCGTAGACGCGCTTCTGCAGCGGAATGCCCGCCGACATCAGGAACGCCGGCCAGTACACCGCGTGAAAACGGATGATGTCCTTGCCGATGATATGCACATCCGCCGGCCAGTAGCGCCAGTTCGCGTCGCCCTCGTCGGGAAAGCCGACGCCGGTGATGTAATTGGTCAAGGCATCGACCCACACGTACATCACGTGCTCGGGATCTCCGGGAACCTTGACGCCCCAGTCGAACGTGGTTCGTGAAATCGACAGGTCGCGCAATCCGCTTTTGACGAAGCTGACAACCTCGTTCCTGCGCGAGTCCGGTCCGATGAAATCCGGTTGGTCGTCATAGAGAGCCAGAAGCTTGTCCTGATAGGCGGACAATTTGAAGAAATAACTCTTCTCCTCAACCCATTCGACGGGCGAGCCCTGCGGCCCGCGCCGAACATCGTCGTCACCGACGACGGTTTCGTCCGCGGCATAATAGGCTTCTTCGCGCACCGAATACCAGCCCGCATAGCTGTCCAGAAAGATGTCGCCATTGTCGGCCATCCGCTGCCAGATCGCCTGGCTGGAGCGATGATGCTGTTCTTCCGTGGTGCGGATGAAACGATCGAACGAGACGTTCAGACGCTGGTCCATCTCCTTGAACATGAGGGCGTTGCGCGTCGCGACTTCCAGCGTCGGCAGCTTTTCGGCTTCCGCGGTCTGCATCATCTTCAGGCCATGCTCGTCGGTTCCGGTGAGAAAGAACACGTCCTTGCCGTCGAGTCGCTGAAAGCGCGCGAGCGCGTCGGTCGCGATCGCCTCATAGGCGTGGCCGATATGCGGCACGCCGTTCGGGTACGCGATCGCGGTTGTGATGTAGAAGGACTTTCGTTCCGCCGGCGACGACGGGTTTGCGATGCGAGCGGCTTTCTTTTTCGGAGTGCCAACCTTTGCGCTGGTGCCAGCCGATAACGTCTTTTCGGCAACGCTGGTCTCGTTCGCTGTCGCGATGGGTTTGTTCGGCCTGCCTTTCGATGATTTCTTGGTCGGCGTCCTGGACGGCCTTTTGGGAGCTTTCTTCGCAGCCGTTTTCTTTACGGTCTTCTTTACGGTTTTCTTTGCCGTTTTTTTGGCCTTCTTCACCGAACGCTTATTGGTCTTGGCGCGCGTTTTTGACGCTGCCGCTTTAGCGGTGCGGGCGCTCGGTGATTTGCGGGCCTTCTTCGCGCCGCGCGTCTTGGCAGTTTTTTTCTTAGCCGTCGCCACCACGATTTCCTTCATTGCTCAAACGCGACTGTCGGGAATAATCGCCGGCGGCGTTTACCGCGTCGCCTCCGCAAGCAGCCCGAACACCGAGAAAACCAGCGGTTTTCGCTCGAGATTATATTCTGCGGTGTCGCGCGCGGCGCGGTTGATCTTTTCCCACACCTCCGCCAGCCGTGCAAGGCGGGGAAGGTTCGCGTTGGCATTGGCGTCGTCGGCCCGCAAGCGTTGGCTCACCCAGCGGTCCACGCTATCGATGAACGCCGCCAGCGCCACCCGGTCGCTGCCGCCGAGTGCGTCACCAAGGGCATGAAGTTCGCGCGGATCGACCCGCGGCAGGGTCGCCAGCAGCGCCGCGGTCCGCTGCTGAAGCTGGAGCGCGTCGCCTCCAAGCAGGGTCAGCGCGCGCGCGACGCTCCCCTCCGCAGCTTCGGCCGCCTCTGACAGCGCAGGATCATCGTTTCCGACGTTTGCAGCCTGGGCCGCGGCACGGATGACGTCATCGACAGCGAGCGGCCGCAACGCCAATTTGCGGCAGCGTGACTGTATAGTCGGCAGGACCCGCGCGGGAGCGTGGCTGACCAGAAGGAAGAGCGATTGACGCGGCGGCTCCTCCAGGATCTTGAGCAGCGCGTTGGCGGCGTTGGGATTGAGTTCATCGACGGTATCGACGATACAGACCCGCCATCCCTCGACTGCGGCGGTCGAGCCGAAAAAAGAAATCGTCTCCCGGGTTTCGTCAACCGTGATCACGGTCCGCATCACGCCCTTGTCGTTGAGGCTGCGCTCAAGCGTGAGCAGGCCGCCATGGGCCCCCGCCGCGACATGTCGCGCGACCGGATCGGATGGATCGACCCACAGCGTCTCGGCGTGTTGCACATCTGATGCAAGCGGATCGCGATGGACGAGCACGAACCGCGCCATCCGATAGGCCAGCGTCGCCTTGCCGATGCCTTGCGCGCCTCCGATCAACCAGGCATGCGGAATACGTCCGCTGCGGTAGGCATTCAGCAAGGCCTGCTCGGCTTCGCGATGCCCGGATAGCGCCGTGGTTTCACGCGGATGAACCACGGCGATTTTCGGTTCGACCTGGCGAGCGCTCATGCCGAATTGGCCACGTTGCCGGCACCGACTGCGAAGAAGCGGTCGCGCAAGGCGGCCCACACGCCGGCGGCAACCGTGTTGGCGTCGGCGTTCGCATCGATCAGGATGCATCGCTGCGGTTCGTCGGCGGCGATCTGCCGATAGGCCTCGCGCAAGTCCTGATGAAATTTGAGATCTTCGGCTTCGAATCTGTCAGGTGCACCGCTACCGCGGCGGGCGGCCGCGCGCCTCATGCCGACTTCCACCGGGACGTCGAGAATAACGGTCAAGTCGGGCTTGAGATCGCCGATGGTGACCCGCTCCATCGCATTGAGCACCGCTGGAGCGACCTGCCCCAGCCTGCCCTGATACACCCGCGTCGAGTCCGAAAAGCGGTCGCACAGCACCCATAGTCCCTGATTGAGGGCCGGCTGGATCACGGTGCGCACATGGTCGTCGCGCGCCGCTGCAAACAACAGCGTTTCCGCGTCGGGACCCAGCAGCTTGCCCATCCCGGACAACACGACATGGCGAATGATTTCCGCGCCCGGCGATCCGCCGGGCTCGCGGGTAACAATGGTATGCAGTTTTGCCGCGCCGAGACGTTCGGCCAGCAATTTGATTTGCGTGGATTTGCCGGATCCCTCGCCGCCTTCAAAGGAGATGAATCGTCCGCGCCCGGGAGTTCTTTTGACCGCTGCCTCGGTCATGATCAGAGTTTCTCGGCGCCTGCGCGAAACATTCCAATCACGAGTTCGCTCGCGCCATCGATCGCCCGCCGCATCGTTGATCCCTTGCCGACCGGTTCCGCCGCAAAAACCGGCGCCTCCATGGCGACGTTGGTGCCTCGCCATACCCTGACGACGCCGACCGGCTGACCAGCTTCGATCGGCGCGCGTACCGGCCCGCTATAAATCACGCGTGCGATCAATTTATCGGTACCGTTTTTCTGGACCATCACCTTGATCGGTTCGGGGCTGGCGAGCTTGACCGAACGGCTCTCGCCGCCAAACACCTTGGCGTAACCGACCAGTTGCAGTGCCGCGAACAATGTCCGCGCTTCGAAATTTCGAAATCCCCACTCCAGCATTTTCTTCGCTTCGGATGCCCGATCGTCGGGGTCTTCGAGGCCGTTGACGACGACGATCAACCGCAAGCCGTTCTGCACGGCGGAGCCGACCATGCCATAGCCGCCTTCCTTGGTAAAACCGGTCTTGAGCCCGTCGGCGCCTTCGAGCGAGGTCAGCAGCGGGTTGCGGTTCTGCTGCCGGATCTTGTTCCAGGTGAATTCGCGCTCGCCGAACAATTTATACAAATCGGGATAGGTCTGGACGACGTAGCGCGCGAGCTTTGCAAGTTCACGCACCGTCATCTTGTTGCCGGGGTCGGGCAGACCGTTGGAATTGGCAAAGGTCGATTGCGTCAACCCGAGTTCGCGCGCGCGCTTGGTCATCATGTCAGCGAAGATGCGCTCGTTGCCGGCGATTCCTTCGGCCAGGGCGATGCAGGCATCGTTGCCGCTGTGAATGATGGCGCCGTGCAGGAGATCGTCCACGGAGATCTTGCTGTGAATGGCTGCAAACATCGTCGAGCCCCCTGAGGGGGCGCCACCCTTGCGCCAGGCGTTTTCACTGATGCGATATTCGTCGGTGAGCTTGACCTCGCCCTGCTTGATGGCGTGGAAGACGGTTTCGGCGGTCATCAGTTTCATCATGCTGGATGGCGCTCGCAACTCGTCCGCATTCTTCTCGAACAGCACGCTGCCGCTAT
>WNFD01000624.1_pt1 | contig 35220 bp, 31 predicted proteins | sample 5400491 | NCBI WGS metagenome assembly WNFD01 (sample SAMN13153343, study PRJNA577476) | soil metagenome | isolation source: 120 cm saprolite under Douglas fir tree site 2 hole 2 replicate 2 | place: USA:California | collected 2015-04-18 | reverse complement strand
CCGAAGCCATGATCGACCGTGATCATGTTGCCGTATCCCTCTTCCCACTTGACGTCGGTGACCACGCCGGCGGCGGGCGCCTCGATCTCGGCGCCCATCGGGGCGCTCACGTCGATACCCTCGTGCGGGCGCGCGAGGTGGAGAATCGGGTGCACACGTTCGCGCATGAAGGCGCTCGTCAGCCAGCCCTTGGTTGGCATGATCGACGGCGTGGCCGCAAGCCGCTCGCGCTGGCGGGAGAGGGATTCGTACGATTCGTTGAGCGATCGCACTAGGAGGTTGGCGCGGCGCGCCAGCGCGTCCACGTCGAGGCGCGCCGCGAGTGCCTGCTGGCCGTTCGGGCCGAGCGCCGAGAGACTGTCCCGCTCGGACCAGGTACCGGCCGGCCCGCCGATCCCCGCATTCTGGACGCTGGCGTCGGTGGGCGTAAGCCCCGCGAGGAGCCGCAGCTCCTGCTCACGCTCGCCGAAGCGGTGCAGCGTGTCGCGCAAGCTGGCCATCCGCTCGCGCATCCGCTGAATCTCGTCGGCGAGGACGCGGTTTTCGTTCTCGAGCGCACGGCTGCGGGTGATGTTCACCCCGCGCGAGATGGCGGCGACGCCGAGCACCAGGAACGTCAGCACAACCACGCTGCCGATCCCGACCAGGGCCTTGACGGCCGTCTGCGACACCTCCACGGCACGGGAAGACCCCGAGCCGTGCGGCACCAGCATGACGGTCCAGCGTCGCTCCGCCTTCTTACGCATCGCGCTCCGGACGACCTCCCGTGAACACAATCGGCCCGGCACCAAAGCGCCGGTCCCTGCCTGGTACGGCCGTATGGAGAACCCGGACAGGGCGTGGGGTCCGGCTCCCAGTGTGGAGGTCAATACTACGGGTTGGACGGGAAAGCGTCAACACGACGGAGCGTGAGGCAGATCACCGTTTGTGGGGCCTCACGCGGGAGCAAGGCGGGGCTTGGGGAAAAGGATGGGCGGCTTCTCGACCCGCTGATCCGCCGGGTCCAGGCGGTCCAGGTGCTGGAGCCGGACGCGCTCCAGGGGCTCGGGAGATCCGAGCGTCGCCCAGACGGTCTTCGCGGTCGTGGGGAGGAAGGGCTGCGCCAGCACGGCCAGGCGGGCGACGGTCCGGGCCAGATTGGCCAGCACCGAATCGAGCTCGGCCGCCCGGTCCGGTTGCTTCGCGAGCCTGTAGGGCGCCGTCTCCTCGACGTAGCGGTTCGCCGCGCTGGCGAGCGCGATGAGCTGCGCGGCTGCTTCGGGCAGGTGATTGGCGTCCATGGCCCGCGCGTACGCGGCGAGCGCCGTGCGGGCCGCAGCCTCGAGCGGCGTGTCGTAGTTGCGCGGATCGCGCGGAACCAGGGCGCCGCGGTAGTTCACGATCATCGTGAGCGAGCGCGAGACGAGGTTGCCGAGCGTGTCCGCAAGCTCGGAGGTGTAGCGCGCGTCGAACCGTTCCCAGGTGAAGTCGCCGTCGTTCTCGAACCCGACCTCCCGCAGCAGGAAATAGCGCAGCGCATCGGCGCCGTGATACGCGATCGCCTCGTCGACGCTCAACGCCCCGCCCGCCGACTTCGACACCTTGGCGCCACCCCACTGGACGTAGCCGTGCGCCCACACCAGCCGGGGCAACGGGAGTTCCGCCGAGAGGAGCATCGCCGGCCAGAGCGCGCAGTGCAGGCGCGTGATCCCCTTCCCAATCACGTGCAGGTCCGCTGGCCAGAGCCGCTCGAAGCCGGCACCGGGGAAGCCGGCCGCCGTGATGTAGTTGATCAGCGCATCGAACCACACGTACACCGTGTGGTCCGGCGCCCCGGGGAAAGGAATGCCCCACGGGAAGCGAGCGCGGGAGATCGACACGTCCTCGAGACCGCGCTCGAGCAGGCGCAGGATCTCGTTCCGTCGGATCGCCGGCTCGACCGGGAACTCGCCCGCGGTGATGAGGGCGTGCAGCTGCTGGGCGTAACGGCTGAGTCGGAAGAAATAGTTCGTCTCCTTGGTCCACTGGAGCGTGAGCGTCGGGTGCTCCTCGCAGTGGCCGTCCACGATCTGGGCCACTTGCTTGAACTCCTCGCAGCCGACGCAATACCAGCCTTCGTAGTCGCCGATGAAGATGTCGTCGGGATGGTGCTGGCGGATCCGTTCGATGAACGCGATCACGGACGTCGTGTGCCGCGCCTCGGTCGTCCGGATCCAGTCGTCGTTCGAGCAGCCGAGGCTGGCCCACGTGTCGGCGAAGCGGGTGGCAATCTGATCGACCCAGGCCTGGGGTGGGAGGCCGTTCTTCTCCGCCGCCTGCGCGACCTTCTGCCCGTGCTCGTCCATCCCCATCACGAAATGGACCTGGTCGCCGCGCAGCCGATGGTAGCGCGCGATGCAGTCTGCCCCGACCTTCTCGAGCGCGTGCCCCAGATGCGGTTCGCCGTTCGAGTAGTCGATTGCGGTCGTCAGGTAGAACTTAGGCAACGGGCGGCTCCGCGCCCCCGAGCCGCTCCACCTCCGCCTTGAGCTTCTCGAGCGCCACGACCCGGGTGTCACCCGCGTCGGCGCGGAGCGTCACGGTCTCGCGGAAGATGTCCACCGCGAGCACGCGCTCTGCACCCGCGCCGGTGCGCAGCAGCTTCCCCTCCTTGGGGAAGCGTTTGCGGGTCTGCACATAGAAGTCGTGCTCGTAGCGCAGACAGCAGAGCAACCGGCCGCAGCCGCCCGAGATCTGTGACGGGTTGAGCGACAGGTGTTGATCCTTCGCGAGCGCGAGGCTGACGGGCCGCAGCTCCGGCAGCCAGCTCGAGCAGCAGTATTGGCGCCCGCAGCGCCCGACCCCGTCGAGCCGCTTTGCCTCATCCCGAGCGCCGATCTGGCGCAGCTCGATCCGCGTGTGGAACAGGCTCGCGAGATCGCGTACCAGGGCGCGAAAATCTACGCGCTGCTCGGCGGTGAAATAGACGGTGAGCTTTTTCTTATCCCACTGCCACTCGGCGTCGGAGACCTTCATCGGTAGAGCGTGATGATGGACGCGGTCCATCACCTTGCGACGCACCTCCTCCTCCTCGCCCTGCAGGTGCCCGGCCAGCGCAGCATCCTCGGCGGTGGCTCGCCGCAGGATGCGGCGTGGCGCCTCGGCCGGCGGAGCTGCCGCTTCGGCGAGGCTGCACCCGCTGCACCCGCTGCCGCACTTCTTCGCCGCGACGGCCCCCAGTGCCGACACCCGGCCGAGATCCTGCCCCCGCTCGACCTCCACGATCACGGGATCGTGCAGCGCGAGCGGCTCGGCGGACGGCCAGGCGAAGAAGGCTTTGCGGTTCCCTTTGAACCGGACTTCGACGACGTCGGTCAACTCACTTCTCGCTCAACGCACCCATGGAAAGGTACTTCTCTTCCCGGCGTTTGAGGAGCTTTTCGAGCTTGACCTTGCGCAGCTGGCGCAGGTGGCGGCGCAGGGCTTCCCCGAGCGCCGTGGCCGCGGCCTCGGGGTCGGCGTGCGCCCCGCCCAGCGGCTCGGGGATGATCTCGTCGATGACGCCGAGTTCGCGCAGGTCCTCCGCCGTCATCTTCAGGGCCTCGGCGGCGCGCTCGCGCTGGCTCGCGTCCTTCCAGAGAATCGCAGCACAGCCCTCGGGCGAGATGACGGAGTACACCGAGTTTTCGAGCATCAACACGCGGTCGGCGAGCCCGACCGCGAGCGCCCCGCCGGAGCCACCCTCGCCGATCACGGCGGTCAGGATCGGGGTCCGGAGCGTGGCCATCTCGACCAGGTTGCGCGCGATCGCCTCCGCCTGACCCCGCTCCTCGGCCCCGAGACCGGGGTACGCGCCCGGCGTGTCGACGAGCGTGACTACGGGAGCGCGGAACTGCTCGGCGAGATGCATCAGGCGCAGCGCCTTGCGGTACCCCTCGGGGTGGGCCATACCGAAGTTGCGCCGCAGGTTCTCCTTCGTGTCGCGCCCCTTTTGGTGGCCGATCACGATGACGCTCATGCCGTCGAGCCGCGCCCACCCGCCCACGATCGCCGGGTCGTCGCGAAACAGCCGATCGCCGTGGAGCTCGACGAAGTCCGTAAAGGCGGTGCTCAGGTAGTCGAGCGTGTACGGGCGCTTGGGGTGACGGGCGACCTGAACGCGCTGCATCGCCGTCAGGTTCTTGTAGATCTCCGCTCGCAACTCGGCGAGCTTCTTCTCGAGCGGGGCCAGCTCCTTCGACACGTCCACTGCCGTCTCGCTCGCGACACGCTTCATCTCCTCGATCTGGCGCTCCAGCTCGAGCAGCGGCCGTTCGAAATCGAGTGTATGAGTCGCCATCGCTCAGGTCGTCCGCACGAGATGGACGTGATCGGGTCCGACGAGATCGCGCAGCGCGGCCAGCAGGTCGTCCGCGACTTCCACCCGGAGCGAGCGGCTGCGGAGGCGAGCGGTGCCGGCGTCGTCGCCGCTGCCCGTGTCGGCGCGGGCGTCGGCGTCGTTCCACTCGACGAGCACGGGCGCGGGGCCCGGGTGGGCGGCGCACAACGCCGCGACCGCCCGGCTCGCATCGGGTGGGGGCGGGGCCAGCGGGGACCAGCGCAACACGACGCCGATCGCCCCGCTCGCCTTGAGTTCGTCGAGCGGCTGGGCCGTCTCGACGATGAACGGCGCCTGCTCCTCATCCCGGTCGCGGCCGCTGTAGCTGCCCGCCAGGAGCAACGCCTGGTCAGTGCGGATCACTTCGTTCAGCCGGGCCCAGGCCTCGGGAAACACCAGGGCCTCCGCGGTGCCGTGGAAATCCTCGAGCGTGAGCCGGGCGTACTCGGCGCCCGTCTTCCGCGAGACTTGGCGCTTCACCACCGTCACCACCGCCGCGATCCGGACCTTCTGGTCGCTCCACTGGCCCAGGGTAGCGGTCGTGCGGGTTCCAAACAGCGCCGCCTCGGCGCGGTAGCGCGCGAGCGGATGTCCAGAGATGAAGAAGCCCAGCACCGCCTTCTCGCGCACCAGCCGGTCGTGTTCCGTCCACGGCGCGATGTCGGGAAGGGGGGCAGGTGGGCGGGCCACGGCGGCCTGGTCCCCGAACAGCGCGTGCTGCCCGGCCTGGCGCTCCTGCTGGAGCACCTGGGCCTCGCCGAGCGCCCGATCGAGCGCGGCGATGAGCTGCGCCCGATGGCCGCCGAGGGCATCGCACGCACCCGCGTCGACGAGCGCCTCGATCACCCGCTTGTTGCAGAGCCGCAAGTCGATGCGATCACACAGGTCGACGAGCGAGCGATACGGGCCGGCCGCCTGCCGGCCCGCGATAATCGATTCGATCGCGCCGGCGCCCACGTTGCGCACCGCGCCGAGGCCGAAGCGGATGCGCCGGTCCGCAACGACCGTGAACTTGAAGCCGGATTCGTTCACGTCCGGGGGCAGCACCTCGAGCCCGAGCTCGCGCGCCTCGTTGATGTAGCGCACGACGGTGTCGGTGTCGCCGATCTCGGACGAGAGGAGCGCCGCCATGAACTCGGCGGGGTAGTGCACCTTCAGCCAGGCGGTCTGATAGGAGAGGACGGAGTACGCGACCGCGTGCGACTTGACGAAGCCATAGCGGCCGAACGTCTCGATCTGCGCGGCGATGTGCTCGATCTCTCGACGGTCGTGCTGCAACGCGACCGCGCGTTCCACGAACCGGCCGAGTTCCTGCTGGATCAGCTCCTTGTCCTTCTTGCCGACCGCCTTGCGCAGCACGTCGGCTTCGGCGAGCGAGAAGCCGGCGAGCAAATTGGCGATCCCCATCACCTGTTCCTGGTAGGTGATCACCCCGTAGGTCGGCTTGAGGATCTCCTCGAGCGCGGGATGGGGATAGCGGACCGGCTCGCGACCGAGCTTGCGGTTGATGAAGACCAGGTGCATCCCGGTGTCGAGTGGGCCGGGTCGCAACAGCGCGTTGGTCGCGACGAGGTCATCAAAGCGGTCGCACCTCATGCTCCGGAGGCAGTCGGTCGCGAGCGGTGATTCGAACTGGAACACGCCCGCGGTGCGCCCCGAGCCGAGCAGCTGGTACACCAATGGATCCGCGAGGTCCAGCTTCTCCATGTCGAGGTGCACCCCGTGCCGGGCGGCGACCATCTGCACCGCGTCGTGGATCACCGTGAGCGTCCGCAGACCGAGCACGTCGATCTTCAGCATTCCCACCTGCTCGAGCGCCACCATGTCGTACTGCGTGATGATGGCGTCCGGCTCTTGGGGGGCGACGCACACGGGCACGTAGTCGGTGAGCGGACCCGGGGCGATCACCACGCCCGCCGCGTGCACGGACGCGTGGCGCGCGAGTCCCTCGATCCGGCTCCCGAGCTCGAGAATCTTGCGGACGCGCTCGTCCTGGCGCGCGAGCTGGCGCAGCTCGGGGGACTTCTCAGGCGCTTCGGCGAGGGTCGTGCTCCCCCAGGGCCCCGCGGGAATCAGCTTGGTGAAGCGATCCACCTCGCCTGGCTCGACCCGCAGCGTGCGCGCCACGTCGCGGAACGCCGCGCGCGCCTTCAGCGTCCCGAACGTGATGATCTGCCCCACGGAATCCCGGCCGTAGCGCTCTCGGATGTACTGGATCACCTCGCCCCGCCGCTCGAAGCAGAAGTCCAAGTCGATGTCCGGCATCGAGACGCGCTCGGGATTCAGGAAGCGCTCGAACAGGAGATTGAATCGCAAGGGATCGATGTTCGTGATCCCGAGCGCGTAGGCGACGAGCGAGCCTGCGGCCGAGCCGCGGCCCGGGCCAACGGGGATCCCGCGGTCCTTCGCCGCCTTCACGATGTCATACACGATCAGGAAGTATCCGGCGTACCCGGTGTGCGAGATGACCCCTAGCTCGTAGGCGAGCCGCTCCGCGACGCGAGGCGGCAGGGGGTCGCCGTACCGCTCGAGCGCCCCGGCCCGCGCCAGATGGACCAGGAGGTCGTTGTCCGAGGCGAACTCGGCGGGGCGAGGGTATTGCGGCAGGAAATAGCGCTTCTCGAAGTCGAACTCGCACAGCGCCGCAACGCGCGCCGTTTCGGCGCACACCTCGGGATGATCCGGGAACAGCGCGCGCATCTCGGGCTCGGACTTGACGTAGCTCTCCTGGCCGACGAAGCGGAACCGGTTGGGATCGTCCAAATCCTTTCCGGTGCCGATGGCGAGCAGCACGTCGTGCGCCTCGGCGTCTTCTTTCCGTAGATAGTGGGCGTCATTGGTGGCCGCGATGGGGAGGCCGAGCTCCTGGGCGAGCTGGAACATGCCCGCCGCAACGGTCTGCTCGTCGGCGATCCCGTGGCTCTGCACTTCGAGCCAGAAGCCGTCCGGTCCGAACACGCCCGCGAAGTACTGGGCGCTTGCCTTCGCCGCCTCGTAGTTCCCCTGCCGCAAGTACAGCGCGATCTCCCCCGAGAGACAGGCGGCCAGCCCGATGAGCCCGTCCCGATACTGCGCGAGCACCTCGCGGTCGATGCGTGGCCGGCGGTAGTAGCCTTCGAGGTACCCGATGGAGGAGAGCTTGACGAGATTCCGGTACCCGGTCCGGTTCTTCGCGAGCAGGACCAGGTGCGAATAGGCGGCGGGCGCGTCGGGCGCCCGCTCCCGCCGGCGCCGATCCCCAAAGGCGAGATAGGCCTCGCAGCCGAGCACCGGGCGCAGGTTACGCGCGCGGGCCTCGGTGTAGAACTGCCACGCCCCGTGCAGGTTGCCGTGATCGGTGAGGGCGATCGAGTCCATGCCCAGCGCCCGGACCCGGTCGAGCAACTCCGGAATCCGATTGGCGCCGTCGAGGAGGGAATACTCGCTGTGGGTATGGAGATGGACGAACGCCATACGGCTAGGGGAAGATATCGGCGCTCTGGCGCATTGTCAAAAGCGCGCGGCGCCGGATATCTTCTCGCGCGATGCGCTGGGTCGCGAGCCTGCTCGCACTGGGCCTGATGATGGCTCTGTTTCATCGCGTGACCGCGGGCGGTCCGCTCGAGGCACGGGCCACGTTGGCGCTCGGCTTCCTCCTGCTCGCGGGATATCTCGGCGGCAGTCTCGCCGCGCGCGCGCGCCTGCCGCGCCTCACGGGCTACCTCCTGGTCGGGTTCGCGGTGGGCCCCGCGTGGCTTGGACTCGTGCGACGCGACGAAGTCGACGCCCTACGCTTCATCGCCGAGGCCGCCGTCGCCTTGATCGCCCTGGCGGCGGGATCGGAGCTCACCATCGCGTCGCTCTCGCACGGTCGCGGCGCGCTCGCCCGCCTCGCGACGGGCGCCATCATCGGTCCGTTCCTGACCGTGAGTCTCGTGCTGCTGACGCTCAGCCGGTGGTTTCCCGTCACCGTGCATCACCCGCTCGGCGACGCCATCGCGGTGGCGCTGGCGCTGGGCGCGCTGGCGGCGGCTTCGTCCCCGGTCGTCAGCAGGGCGCTGGTGAGCGAATTCGACGCCCGGGGCCCGTTCGCGCAGACCCTGCTCACGGTGACGGTGATCAAAGACGTCGCCGTCGCGATCCTGTTCACACTCGCCCTCACCGCCGGCAAGGCGGCTGCGCGCGCCGGCGCGCTGAACGGCGCGGTCGCCGCGAACGCCATCCTCGAGGTCGCGGGCTCGCTCGCGGTCGGCGCCATCTTGGGGGGTGTGCTAGCGCAGTATCTCCGCCTCGTGCGTGGCGATACCGCCCTCTTCCTCGTAGCGACGGCGCTCGTGACAGCCGAGGTCGCCCGGCTCGCGCAGCTCGAGACCATCATCGTCGCGCTCGCCGCCGGGTTCTCCCTCGAGCACTTCGCGCCCGTCGAGAGCGAGCGCCTGCGACGCGGGGTGAAACGCGGGTCGCCGCTCGTGTCCCTGACGTACTTCGCCCTGGCGGGTGCCGGCCTGCGGCTCGGCGCATTGGCGGAGTTGTGGCCCTGGGTGTTCCTGCTCGTCGGGCTGCGCGCCGTCGGCCTGCGCGCCGGTCTCCGGTGGGCGGGGCGCCACCCCGGCGCCGCTCCCGCGCTGGCCCGAGACGGATGGCTGGGCTTCATTTCCCAGGCCGGCATCGCCCTCGGGCTCGCGCAGATCGCCCGGCGGGCGTTCCCGGCATGGGGGGTCTCGCTCGAAGCCCTGGTCGTAGCCATGATTGGGGTGCACGAGCTGATCGGGCCCATCTGCTTTCGCCGTGGCCTGGTGCGGGCGGGGGAAATCGCGGAGGGCACAGCCGATGACGCAAGGCCCGTGGACGCCGAGGCGATCGTCGCCACCCGTGGCGACCGCTGACGTCGCGCGCGAAGCGACCTAGTGCGCAGCGCTGCCAGGCGGAGATTCCTCATGACGCTGTGTTGGAACGCGATGCTCACGTCCGCACTGCCGGCCCAGACGGTGGGTAGCGTTGCCGCGCTCGCTGGGTCGACCCGCGCGGCCGGGATGGGCGGGAGCGGCGCCGCTATCGTGGGCGACGCCGGTGCGCTGTTCGCGAATCCCGCGGCGCTCGCGACGGTTCACCGGCTGGCGGTGGAGGCGAGTTACGAGTCGTACCCGGGCGGTACCACGCTCGCGACCGGGGCGTTGGCGCTCCGGGTCGGCGCGTGGGACTGGGGCGCCGGTGTCGCAGCGCTCGGACAGAGTTACACCGCAGCGGACGTGCTCGCCGTATCGACGCTCGTCTTGCGCACCGGGGTCGTGGCGCTCGGCGGTTCCGCCAAGTACGCGCGGGAGACGCTCGCCGGCGCCCGGGTCGACGGCTGGGCGGGGGACCTGGGACTCGCCATCCCCGTGTTCGACCTGATGGCGTTCGGGGTGAGCGTCCAGAACATCGGCGGCGATCGCGCAGGCCGGGCCCACCTACCGCGCCGCACCCGCGCCGGCTTCACGCTCAACTACGTGGACCCCCAGGGCACCGCCCGTCTGCTCACGACCCTCGAAGGCCAGTGGTCGCCTGGGCAAGTGGCCTTCGTCGTGCTCGGCGTGGAGGGTGGGGTCGTGGCAAGCGGGTTCGGCGTCTTGGGCCGCGTTGGTTACGTCGGGCACTCGAGCGTCACGAGCGCCTCGCCTTTCACCCTGGGCGCGAGCCTCGAGCTCGGCCGCCTGCACTTGGACTACGCCTATCGCGCGGACGACCAGCTGGGGGCGAGGCACCGCATGGGGTTCCGATGGACGCCGTGATCGAGCGACGCGCGCCCAACTGGGGGCGCGTGGGACGGCGGCTGCTGCGCTGGGTCCTGATCGGCGTCCCGACGCTGCTCATCGTGACGTTGGTCACGAGTTCCGATGCCCGCTACCTCGCTCGTGCCGGGCTCGAAGAGGCGCGGATCCTGCTCAAGCGCCGGCGCATGGACCGGCTGATCCGAGATCCCCAGACGGCGTCGGCGCTGCGCCAACGCTTCGCGCTGGTACTCGCGGCTCGCGCGTTCGCCGCGGACTCGCTCGGCCTGCTCGCGGGCGAGACGTTTACGAGCTACGTGGACGTCGGGCGGGATACCCTCCTGCTCGTGCTCTCGGCCTCGCGCCGTGACCGGTTGCGCGAGTACACCTGGCACTACCCGATCGTCGGGACCGTGCCGTACAAGGGCTTTTTCGATTTCGCCCAGGCGCACCAGGCCGCGGCCGATCTGGAGCGCGATGGTTTCGACACCTACCTCCGGCCGGCGGGCGCGTTCTCGACGCTCGGTTACTTCGCCGATCCGCTGCTTTCCACCGTGATCGATCGCGACACGATGGAACTCGTCGCCACGGTGATCCACGAGCTGGCTCACAACACGCTGTACGTGAAGAGCCAGACGTCGTTCAACGAGAGCTTCGCGAGTTTCGTCGGCTACCGTGGGGCGGAGGCCTTCTTCCGCTCGCGGCGCGACTCGCTCGATGCGCGGCGCGCGGCGGCGCGCTGGCGCGACGAGCGCACGCTCGACGTGCTGTACGCCGAGCTCGCCCGCCGGCTCGACTCGGCCTATGCCGCGGCGCCCCAGGGGCCGGCGCTCGAGCACACCCGCGCGACGGTCTTCGGGTGGGCCCGGGCCCAGCTCGCGGGGCCGGTCGGACAGTCGCTCGAGACCTACGACTGGCGCTGGTTCGCCCGCGCACCCCTGAACAACGCCGTGGTGATCGCGCAGCGACTGTACCGGATGAATCTCAACCTGTTCGAAGAAGTGTACGTGCACTCGAATGCGAACCTGAAGGAAACCGTGCGGGCGATCCAGATCCGCGTGTTCACCCAGCCGGGGCAGGACCCCTACCAGGCACTGTATTCGAGACCGGGGCTACCGGCGGACTGAGGCCGGCCGGGCGACCCCGCGGTCTCAGTTGCCGCGGAGTCGCTCGGCCTCCGCGACGCGCTGCAACGCGATCGCGTACGCCGCGGTACGGAACGTCACGCCCTTCTCCTTTGCGAGGTCGCGCACGCCGACGTAGGCCTTGGTGATCGTCGCCTTCAACTCCTGGTTCACCTGCTCGTGGGTCCAGCGATACTGCTGGAGGTTCTGGGCCCACTCGTAGTAGCTGACCGTGACCCCGCCCGCATTAGCGAGGAAGTCCGGGATGACGGGAATGCCACGGTCCTCGAGAATCCGGTCGGCGGTCGGCGTGGTGGGCTCGTTCGCGGCTTCCACGACCGCCTTGCAATCGAGCGTGCGGGCGTTCGTCTCCTTCGTGATCACGCCGCCTAGCGCCGCGGGGATGAGCCAGTCGCAGGCGATGGTCCACAGCTGTTCGTTGGTGATCGCCTTGCCGCGTGGCCACTCCGAGACAGGCTTGCCCGCGGCGGCGTGCGCGAGCAGCGCCGGGACGTCGAGGCCACCCTCGTTCACCACCCCGCCGACGACATCCGACACCGCGATCACCTTGGCCCCCGCCTCGGTGTGCAGGAGCCGGGCGAGGTGACCACCCACGTTGCCGAAGCCCTGGATCACGACCCGGCTCCCCTTGAGCGGGATACCGAAGTCCCGGGCGTACTCCATCATCACGTACATCACGCCGCGGCCTGTGGCTTCCTCGCGCCCGAGCGAGCCGCCGAGCGACAGCGGCTTGCCGGTCACCGCGGCGGGTGTGTAGCCGTGACGACTCGAGAACTCGTCGAGGATCCACGCCATCACCTGCGCATTGGTATTGACGTCGGGCGCGGGAATGTCCCGGTAGGGACCGAGCACGATCGAGATGCGTTGGGTGAAGCGGCGAGTCAGCCGCTCCAGCTCGAGCTTGGACAGCTTTTTCGGATCCACGGTCACGCCGCCCTTGGCGCCGCCGAACGGGATGTCCATCAGTGCCGTCTTCCAGGTCATGATGGCGGCGAGGCCGAGCACCTCGTCGTGGTCCGCGTCCGGGTGATAACGGATCCCCCCCTTGCAGGGACCGCGGGCACCGTTGTGTTGGATGCGGTACCCCGTGAATACCTCGATGCGGCCGTCGTCCATGCGCACCGGCACCTCGACTTGGACCTCGCGGAACGGGTGCATGAGGATGTGCCGCATGTACTCGTCGAGGTTGATCAGGTTGGCGGCGCGCTCGAACTGGCTCGCGACGATGGATTTCCCCGACATCGTCGCGCGAGGAGGAGCAACAGTCACGGAGCCTCCGTCGGGATCAGCGGGATCAGGCGGTCTTGAGTCGGCGGCCGGCCAGTCGAGCCGCCGGGTGCTGGGCCTCGGACAGGGCGCGCGGGCCGTTGACCCGGCGGGTGCGCCGCCCCCCGGCGTCGGCGAATACGCCGATCACATCGGCGCCGGCGCCGGCCGGCTCGGGCGCGTGCTCGAGCACGAATACGAGACCCGCGGCGTGCTGGGCCACGGCGTCGGTGAGCGTGGCCCACCCCGCATCCGCCGGCTGCGGGCACTGGGCCACGACCAGCGGGCAGCGGCCTGGGTCGAACCCGGTACGTGCGACGAGCGGCGCGCGCAGCGCTTCCGCCAGGGTGCGCCAGACGGGAAGCGCCGGGCCCAGGCTGACGACCTGCCCGAAGCGCCAGCCCGAATCGCGCGCCAGGTCGAGGAACGCCGCCGCGAGCGTGGCGTCGTCGGGGGCGTGGGGCGCCGCGTCGGACGCGAGGACGACGGCGCCCGTCTCGGCGAACCAGCGCTCGGCGGGTGCGAGCTCATCGGGGCGGCGCGGAGCGTAGAAGGCGTAGCGCTGGGTGACGGCGATCTCGCGCTCCGCCCCCGTGCGCTGGTCGGCGTGCTCGGCCGCCTGCGCCGCCCCTTCGAAGGCGACTTCCGCGGCTTGGTAGCGGCCCGCGTCCCGCAGGATCCGCCCCCGCAGCTGCAACGTCTCCGTATGCGGCTCGAGTGCGAACGCCCGGTCGAGCGCCAACAGCGCGCGGTTCTTGTCCCCGAGACGGAAGGCCGCGTACCCCAGCTCGTGCCACACGAGCGCCAGGTCGGGATCGGATTCGACCGCCTGCTCGAGCGTCGCGAGCGCCTCGCGGTAGCGCTCGAGCTCGATGAGCGCGGCCCCCTTGAGCGCCAGGGCGAACGCCTGATCCCCGAACTGGGCCCGGGCTCCCTCGGCCAGTCGCAGAGCATCCTCGCGCCGCCCCTGATCGCGCAACAGCTCGAAGCACTCCGCCCAGCCGCTCTTCAGGTCGGGATGCTCGGCGAGCACGTCGCGGTAAGCCTGCTCCGCGTCGGCTGCGCGCCCCTCGCGGACGAGGTAACGGGCGCGCGCGATGGCGCGCTCGCTCGGCGCGTCGGGAAACAACTCGAATGACGCGGTCGTCCGCATGGCGCGTCAATATACCCGCTCTCGGGCCCCCGGCTAGCCGGGCGCCTGCCTAGCCGTTGAGCCGCCCAAGCGCCTAAATTCTCCGCGCCATGGACACCGAGCGCTTGCTCCGCGAGCTCAGCGACTTCCTCCGCATCCCGTCCGTCTCGACGAACCCGTCACACGACGCCGATTGTCGGGCTGCGGCGGAATGGGTTGCGGGCGAGCTCCGACGCGTGGGCTGCCGCGACGTGCAGTTCCTCGCGAGCGCTAGCCACCCCGTTGTGTGGGGCGTCGGACCCGAGGTGCCCGGTGCGGCGACGCTGCTGCTCTACGGCCATTATGACGTGCAGCCGCCCGACCCGCTCGCCGAGTGGACCACTCCTCCGTTCGAGCCGACAGTGCGCGGCGGGAAGCTGTTCGCGCGCGGCGCCGCGGATGACAAGGGCCAGGTGTTCTGCTTGCTCAAGGCGATCGAGGCGACCGGCGGCCGGCCGCCCGTGAACTTCCGTTTCTTGATCGAGGGGGAAGAGGAGTTCGGCAGCCGCGTGCTGTTCGACCTCCTGCGCCGCGAGCCGGAGCGCACGCGCGCCGATGCCGTGCTCATCGCCGACATGGCGTACATCGCCCCGGGCTGGCCGGCCGTGTACACGGCGCTGCGCGGGATCTGCTACGCCGAGATCACCGTCCGCACGGCGCGCTCCGATCTCCACTCGGGCGAATTCGGCGGGGCTGCCCCCAATGCGCACGAGGAGCTGGCACGGCTGCTGGGGCGGCTCAAGACGCCCGACGGCAAGATCCACGTGCCCGGCCTGTACGCCGCCGTCGCGCGTCCCACCAAGCGCGAGCTCGCGGCGTGGAAGCGCCTTCCCTTCAAGGAGAGCGACTTTCTGAAACGGCGGGTGCAGGCCAAGGCCCTGACCGGCCTCAAATCCTATTCGGTGCTGGAGCGGCTGTGGGCGCTGCCGACGTTCGAGATCCACGGCATCACGGGGGGGTTCACGGCGGAGGGCGCGAAGACCGTCATCCCGGCCGAGGCCACGGCCAAGGTGAGCCTCCGGCTGGTGCCGAAGCAGAAGCTCAAGACCGTGGAACGGCAGCTGGCGGCGGCGGTGAAGCGGCTCGTGCCGCGCTTCGTGGAGGCCAGCGTGCGGTTCCTCCACGGCTCGGATCCGGCGACCGTGCCGGTGACCCACCCGGCGTTCAAGCTGCTCGACCGGGCGTTTGCAGACGTCGTGGGGCGGGGCACCGTCCCGGCACGCGCGGGAGGCTCGATCCCCGTGGTGAGCGCCTTCGGCAAAGGGGGGACGCCCGTGATCCTGACCGGGATCGGGCTCCCCGACGACCGGCTGCACGCACCCAACGAGAAGGTCGACCTGAGACAGCTGTGGGACGGCATCAGCGTGTTCCGACGGTTCTACGAGCTCCTGGGGCGCGACGACCGCTAGCCGCTCTTCTTGCTCAAGTTGCGCAGGCGATTGATGTCATGCTGTGTCAGCCCCCGTCCGCCGTAGCGCTCCTCCTTCCACGGATCGCCGCGCATGTGGTAGCCGTTCTGCTCCCAAAAACCCGGCACGTCTTGATCGAGCAACGTGAAACCGCGGACCCACTTGGCGCTCTTCCACAAGTACAGGTGCGGCACCAGCAGCCGGGCCGGCCAGCCATGCTCCGGTGTGAGCCACTCGTCGTTCCACTTGAGCGCGATCAGGTTCTCGGGTCGATCGAGGTCGGTGAGTGGCAGATTCGTCGTGAACCCCTGCTCGGCTGAGACCAGACAGTGGCGCGCGGTGGCGAGCACGCCCGCGCGTTCCAGCAGGAGTTGCACCGCGACGCCCTCAAACGTGTTGTCGAGCCGGCTCCAGCGCGTCACGCAGTGCATATCGCAGCGCACGCTGGCGCGGGGCAACGCGAGCAGCTCGTCGTAGGTGAGCGCGAACGGGTGCTGCACGAGCCCCGACATTTCAAACATCCAGGCGCCGGTCTCGACCGCCGGCACGTTGCCGTAGTGTAGGACCGGCCACTTCGTCGTCACCACTTGGCCCGGAGGGACCCGATCCTCGGGCGCGGGCACGCGTTGTCGCAAGGTATCGAGCAGCTTCGTCACGATCCACTCTCGCGCACGAACGTGGGCTTAGGACGTTCTTGCGGGGAGCGCGGAATGGCGCCGCGAGACGCCGTCCGACGAGGACCAGGCGGTGACTCCGAACGTGGCCTCGAACCCCCCGACGACCGCGCGCACGACGTCGTCCCACAGGCCCAGCGTCTCCGCCCCTGCCGCTTCCCGCTCCCGTTCCAGCGACGTCATCACCACGCCCGGAATGCCGCACGGGACGATCCGCTCGAAATCCGCGAGATCGGTGGTCACGTTCAACGCAAACCCGTGCCACGTCACCCACTGCCGCACGTGGACTCCGATGCTCGCGATCTTGCGCCCGCGCGCCCACACACCGGTACAGCCGGGGTTTCGCTCGCCCGGGATCCCCAGCTCACCGAGCGCCGCGATCAGCGCCTGTTCGAGCGCGCGGAGGTACCAGTGCAGGTCGCGCCGGTGGCCGCTCAGGTCGATGATCGGATAGCCCACGAGTTGTCCCGGCCCGTGGAACGTGACGTCGCCGCCACGTTCGACCTCGAATACCTCCACGCCCTCGGGACGCAGCACGTGCGCTGCGCGCGCCGTCCGGCCCAACGTGACCACGGCGGGATGCTCGAGCAGCAGCAGCACATCGTGCTCCAGGTCGCCGGCGATCCGGGCTTGGGCGACGGCGCGTTGCCACGCGAGCGCCTCCCGGTACGGCACGAGGCCCGCCTGGACCACCTGCAGCGTGCCCGCGTTCACGCGTCACCTCCCGGTCCGCGTCCCGCGGCACCCGCGATGGCCCAGCGACTCGCGGCGGCACCGATCACGGCGCCCAGGACCCCCCAAGCGACCAAGCCAGCGAAGCCGAGCAGCCGGTCCGCGACGGCGGCCAGGAGCCCGACGAGCAACGCACCCACGGCGGCGAGCACGCTGATGACGCCCCGTTGCCACACGTTTTCAACGGGCCGGCTGCGGCGCCAGCCGAACAGGACGGCCACCGCGATGCCGGCGAGCATCCCGGCCAGGAGCGGGTCGGGTGCGGCCTCGCGGTAGCCCTCCGGGTCGAGCCGACCCTGCAACAGCTTCACCCACAGCTGCCCCAGCGTGAACGTGGCACCCCCGAGCCCGGCGCCCGAGGCCAGCGCGCCGAGCCCGACCGCCACGGGGTCCTTGGGTGTGCCGCTCACATGTCCACAACCCGGCCGAGGGAATCGAGCGCCGCTTGCGCCACCGCTTCCGACATCGTGGGGTGGGCGTGGATCGCGAGTTCGACCTCCTCGACCGTGTACTCGTTCTCGCGCGCCACCGCCAGCTCGTGGATGATCTCCGAGGCGTGCCCGCCGACGATATGGGCCCCAAGGATCTCGCCGTATTTCTTGTCGCGCAGGATCTTCACAAACCCTTCCGTCTCGCCCGTGCCGCGCGCCCGGCCGTTGGCGGAAAAGGGAAAGCGCCCGGGTACGTAGTCGAGCCGCTGCTCACGGCACCGGTCCTCGGTCAGGCCAATGCTCGCGACCTCGGGATGGCAGTAGGTCACGCTGGGCACGTTATCGTACCGGATCGGATGGGGCTTCTGACCGGCGAGCAGTTCGGTCACGTAGACGCCCTCGCGCATCCCTTTGTGGGCGAGCATCGGCGGTCCCGCGACGTCGCCGATCGCATAGTAGCCGGGTGCCGTGGTCTGGAGGTTCCGGTCCACCTTGATGAAGCCGCGGTCATCGAGCTGGATGCCGCATTCCTTGAGGCCGATGCCCTCGGTGTTCACGGCGCGGCCCGCCGCCATCAGGACGACCGCCACCTCGACCTTCTGGGCCGCGCCGCCGGCCTCGATCTCCAGCGTCACCTTGTCCTTGCCGACGGTGCCCTTCTTTACCTTGGCCCCCGCGATCACCTCGATCCCGCGCTTCCGGTAACTCTTCGCCACGGCGTCCGAGCACTCGGCGTCCTCAAGCGGCAAGATCCGGGGCAGCGCCTCGATCAGCGTCACCTTCGTCCCGAAGGCGTGGAAGATGTCGGCGAACTCCATCCCCACGGCCCCGGCGCCGATGATCGCCATGGTGGCCGGCGCCCGCTCGAGAAACAGGGCTTCGTCCGACGAGATGACGCTGGTCTTGTTGATCTCGAGCCCGATCTGCGGCAGGCCCTTCACGCGCGATCCCGTGGCAACGAGCACCGCCTGCGTTGCCTCGTAGACGTCGTTCCCGACGGTCATTTTCCGGCCGGGTTGGAGGCTGCCGGCGCCCTTCACCACCGTGACCTTGTTCTTCTTCATCAAGAACTCGACGCCCTTCGAGTTCTGGTCGCTCACGCGGCGGGAGCGCTGCATCGCGACGCCGTAGTCGGTCTTCACGGCCCCGGCCTCCACGCCGAACTCCTTGGCCTCGCGCAGCAGGCTCGCGATATAGGCCGAATGCAGCAGCGCCTTGGTCGGGATGCAGCCGATGTTCACACACACGCCGCCGAGCTTCTCCTTCTCGACCAACGCCGTGCGCATGCCGAGTTGGGCTGCCCGGATCGCGGCGACGTAACCGGCCGGTCCGCCGCCGAGGATGAGGACGTCGAATGGGTTTGCCACTGGAATGCCTCTTAGAGGAGCATTGCGAGAGGGTTCTCGAGCATCTGCTTCAACGTCTTGAGGAACGCCGCTCCCGTCGCGCCGTCGATCACCCGGTGATCGCAGCTCATCGTGATCCGTACGCGGCGGCGCGGCGCGACCTGACCGTCCACCACCACTGGCCGTGGCGTGATCGACCCCACCGCGATGATCCCCGCTTCGGGAGGATTGATCACCGCGGTGAATTGATCGATGTCAAACATCCCCAGGTTCGACACTGAGAACGTGGACCCGGTGTACTCGTCCGGCCGGAGGCGCCGGCTCCGGGCCCGCTCGGCGAGCTCCTTCGCCTCCCGACTGATCTCGGCGAGCGACTTCCCGTCGGCATCGCGAATCACCGGTGTGATAAGCCCATCGTCCAGCGCGACGGCCATGCCGATGTGCACCTCGTTCCAATAGCGAATATGGTCTTCCTGGAACCAGGCGTTGCACGCGCGGTGCTTGCGGAGCGCGAGGGCCGTCGCTTTGAGGATGATGTCGGTGAAGGAAACCTTGCCCTGATCGCCCAGCTGTCGGTTGAGGGCGTCGCGCGCCTCGGCCGCCCGCTCCATGTCCACCTCGGTCGTGAGGAAGAAGTGGGGGATGGGGCCGAGGGAGGAGGCGAGGCGCTTCGCGATCGTCTTCCGGATCTGGGTGAGGGGAACGTCGTCGTAGGCGGCTGCTGCCCCGGGCCGCGACGGCGACGGCGCCGGCGCGCGGGGTGCCGGGAGCGGTTCGCCGCGGGGCGCGGGTGGCGGGGCGGCCGCGGTGGCCGCGACCGTGGTTGCAGACGCGCCATCCAAATCCCGTCGCACCACGCGCCCGCCCGGACCGGACCCGGTAACGAGCTGCAAGTCGACCCCCGTTTCCCGCGCGATGCGGCGGGCCAGGGGTGACGCCTTCACTCGCGTGGCGTCGGCCGGCGCGGCCGGCGCGGCGCGTGCCGCCATTGCCGCCGCCCCGGGAGCGGCTGCGCGTGCTGCCGGGGTGAGCAGAGTCGCGGGCTCCTGCCGTTCGTCTCTCCTCGCCGGGGCGGGGGCCCCCGCGGGCGGCGCTGCGGGCGCGGCGACCCGGCCGGCGCCGGTCGCCCCGACGTCCACCTCGCCCGGGCCGGCGATGATGGCGACGACCGTCCCGACCGGCACGGTTTGGCCTTCGCTAGCCGCGACCTGGCGCAGCACGCCGTCCGCCCGCGCGACCAGCTCCATCACGGCCTTGTCGGTCTCGACCTCGGCGAGCGTGTCGCCGGTCTTTACCGGCTCCCCCTCCCGCTTGAGCCACTTCACGATGCGGCCCTCCTCCATGGTGGGGGAGAGGGCCTCCATGTAGACGGTCGTGGCCACGGTCAGTCGAGGTAGAGCACGCGGCGCGCGGCCGCGACGACCCGCTCGGGCGACGGCTTCGCGAGGCGCTCGAGCTGCTTGTTATAGGGCATCGGGACGTCCGCTTGCGTCACGCGCAACACCGGTGCATCGAGCTGGTCGAACGCGTCCCGCTGAATGACGTCCACCACCTGCGCCCCGATGCCCGAGTGGGGCCACCCCTCCTCCACCACCACCGCTCGGTTGGTGCGCGCCACGGAGCCGAGGATCGCCGCTTCGTCGAGTGGGCGCAGCGAGCGCAGGTCGAGCACCTCCGCCGACACGTCGTCATGCTCGGCCAGCTGCTCCGCGGCCTTGAGCGCCACCGCCACGGTCTTCGAGTGACACACGAGGGTCACATCCCGACCTGGTCGCTTCACGTCCGCCTGGCCGATGGGGACGATGTGCTCGCCCTCCGGCACCTCCCCCTTCATGTTGTAGAGCATCTCGCCTTCGAGCACGATCACCGGATTGTTGTCGCGGATCGCGGACTTCAGGAGCCCTTTCGCATCCGCCGGCGTCGCCGGCGCCACCACCTTGAGGCCGGGGATGTGCGCGAGCCAGGAGTCCCACGCCTGCGAGTGCTGCGCGGCGAGCTGCAGCGCCGCGCCATTCGGCCCGCGAAACACGATCGGGATGGGCACCTGGCCACCCGACTCGTACAGGATCTTCGCCGCGGAGTTGACGATCTGGTCGAGGGCGAGCACGGCGAAGTTCCACGTCATGAACTCGATCACCGGTCGCAGTCCCGCCATCGCGGCGCCTACCCCGATCCCGGCGAAGCCCAGCTCGGCGATTGGCGTGTCCACCACCCGCATGGGTCCGAACTCCTCGAGCAGGCCCCGGCTGACCTTGTACGCGCCTTGATACACGCCGACCTCTTCGCCCATCAGGAAGACGTTCGGATCGCGTTGCATTTCTTCGCGCAGCGCCTGGTTCAGGGCGTCGCGGTACGTGAGGGTGGCCATCAGTCGGCGAGCACGTGCCGGGTCAGCTCGCCGGGATCGGGCTCGGGACTGTCCTCGGCGAATCGGACGGCTGCCTCCACCTCCGCCCGCACCTCCGCGTCGAGGGCGTCCACCGCGCCCTGGTCGAGCACCCCGGCGTCCGTGAGCGTGCGCGCGAGCTGGGAGATCGGGTCGTGCTTGCGCTGCTCTTCCACCTCTTCCTTGGTGCGATACACGCCGTGCAGGGGGTCCGACATGGAATGCCCCATGTAGCGGTACGTGCGCACCTCGAGCAGCGTGGGATGGCCCTGGCGCCGGGCGCGCGCGACGGCGCGCTCGGTCGCACGGTAGACGGCGAGCGCGTCCATGCCGTTCACGTGCTCCGCCGCCATATCGTAGCTGCACGCGTGCTCCACGACGTCGGTGACCGCGGCCACGCGCTCAAACGCCGTCCCCATGCCGTAGCGGTTGTTCTCGCAGCAGAAGATGACGGGCAGCTTGTAGACGGAGGCCATGTTGAGCGTTTCGTGGAATGCCCCGATGTTGACCGCGGCCTCCCCGAAATAGCAGAGGCAGACCTGGTCGCCGCCGCGATAGCGGATGGCGAAGCCGATTCCCGCGGCGAGGGGAATATGACCGCCGACGATCCCGTGGCCGCCCAGAAACCGCCGCGCCGCGTCGAACAAGTGCATCGAGCCGCCCTTGCCCTTCGAGCAGCCGGTCGCCTTGCCGAACAACTCCGCCATCGCGGCGGTGGCCGGCACGCCGCGCGCGAGCGCCTGGCCATGCTCGCGGTAGGAGCTGATCACGTAGTCGTCGTCTCGCAGCGCCGCGAGCGACCCCACCGCGACCGCCTCCTGGCCGATGTAGAGATGGCAGAACCCGCCGATCTTGCCCAGCGCGTACGCTTCGGCGGCCTTCTCCTCGAAGCGGCGGATCAGGAGCATCTGGCGCAACAGGCGCCGTTCGAGCTCGGCGGGGGCGCTCGGTTTCACACTGCGGATGGTGGCGGTGGCCATGGTGGGTCCGGACTACGGAGACGCGGTCGCGCGCTCGACCTGCTCCCACGCGTGGTAGCTCGAGCGGACCAATGGCCCCGCCTCCACGTGCCGATACCCCATGGCGAGCCCGAGCTGGCGCAGCTCGGCGAACTCGTCGGGCGTGTAGTAGCGCGCGATCGGCAGGTGCCCACTCGACGGCCGCAGGTACTGGCCGAGCGTCAGGATGTCGACGCCGTGCGAGCGCAGGTCGCGCATCGCGACCAGCAGCTCGTCCCAGTCCTCGCCCAATCCGCAGATCATGCCCGATTTGGTGAGCAGGTCGGGGGCGAGCTCCTTCGCCCGGCGCAACAGGGCGAGCGCACGAACGTAGCGGCCGCCCGGGCGGGCCAAGCGATACAGCCGCTCGATCGTCTCAAGGTTGTGGTTCAGGATATCGGGCCGCGCCGCGACGACGATGCGCAACGCCTGCTCGCTGCCCTTGAAATCGGGGATCAGCACTTCCACCGATGTCTCCGGGACGCGCTGTCGGATCTCGGCGATCACGCGCGCGAACACCTCGGCGCCGCCGTTGGGCAGGTCGTCCCGGTCCACGCTCGTCACGACCACGTGGCGCAGCCCCATCTGGGCCACCGCCGCGGCGAGGCGCACCGGCTCGTCATCGTCGAGGGCGCGCGGCGTGCCGTGCGCGACGGCGCAGTAGGAGCAGTTCCGCGTGCACACGTCGCCGAGGATCATGAAGGTGGCGGCGCGGTGCTCCCAGCACTCCCCCACATTGGGACAGTGCGCCTCTTCACACACGGTGTGCAGCCGCGACTCCCGCATCAACTGCTTCAAGGCGCGGTAATTCGGTCCACCGGGGGCGGGCACCTTGAGCCAGGGCGGCTTGCGCTCGCTGAGCGACGGGTGACGCTTGGGTTCGAGTTGGACGAGGGGGGGGGTGGCCATGGCTAGGCCAAAATAGCCGGTTCCCAGGGGGTCTGGTAGCCGCGGGGCCGTTTTTTCAACCGTCCGGTTGAACGCGCCACTTGGGGCCGGACCCGCGCGGCCCGGGACGCAGCCGGGATGCGCCCGGGTGTCAGAGCGCTCCGGCCAGCCGATCGATACGGAACGCCGCGAGGTCCACGTCCGTTGCGCCCGTCGTCACGAGATCGGCAATGATCTCGCCGGTGAGGGCCGCGAGCAGGATGCCGCTGCGTCCATGGCCGGTCGCGTACCACAGGTGCTCCACGTCCGGATCCCGTCCCAGAATTGGGCGGCCATCGGGTGTCGCGGGTCGGAGGCCGGCCCACATCCGCTCGACGGCCGAGGTGAGCAGTGCCGGAAGCAGACGCACGGCGCCGCGGAAGATCTGGGCCAGGCCTTCGTTCGTGACGCGGGCGTCATAGCCGGCGCGCTCCATGGTGCTGCCGAGGAGCGCGTCCCCGCCGCGGGCGAGGACGTAGCCGTGGTCGTGATAGAGAATCGCGGGCGGGCACCCGGCGGGCCACGCCGTCGCGGCCATCTGGCCGCGCAACGGCTCGACCGGCAAGGCACGGGGGAGCCCGCGGAGTTGCGGGGACCAGACACCGGCCGCGACCACCGCGTGCGCAACCGGGGTCGTGCCGGCGGCCGTCGCTACGCCCGCGACCCGTCCCTCCGCGAGCGCGAGCGCCGTTACGGGATCGGCGTACAGCGTCGCGCCCAGCCGGCGCGCGTCGGCGAGGCAGGCGCGGGTCAAGGCCTGCGGATCGAGCGCGCCGTCCTCGGGCGCAAAGAGCGCCCCCTGGCAGTCGGGGGCGGCGCCCGGCCAGCGCTCGTGCACCTCATCCGCACCCAGCCAGTCGCACCGCAGCCCCGCCTGGCGCTGCCGGGCGACCTCCTCTTTCAGAGGACGCGCTCCGGCCTCGTCGAACGCGATCGCCGCGATCCCGGAGCGCCAGAAGCCGATGTCGATCCCCGTGCTCTCCCGGAGGGCGGGAGCGAGCGGCTCGTACAGGTCGCGCGCGCGCACCGAGAGGGCGACGAGGGCGTCGTCCGCGGGCTCGATCTGCGGGGCCAGCATGCCGGCAGACGCCGGCGACGCCGCAGCCGGGTCGGGGCCCGGCTCCCAGATGGCCACGGCGAGCCCGCGCAAGGCCACGGCCCGGGCGCACGCCGCCCCGACCGCACCCCCACCGACGATGCCGACGTCGACGGCTTTCATGCGGTGGCGTGCCCCTGAAACCGGTGACTAGATTGCGTCGTAGAGGCCTCGAGTCGGGGCTTCAGGGAGGTATACCCCATGTTCCGGAGCATCCTCGGATTCGCGATCTTCGCCGTGCTGGCATGGCTCGGCCTGAAGATCGTGTTCAGCGTCCTCGGCGGGCTGATCGGGCTCGCCATGACCGTGCTGTGGCTCGCCGGCATCGGTTTCCTCTTCTATCTCGTGCTGCGCGTCGTCAGCCCGAGCACGGCGGAGAAGATCCGCGAGGTGATCAAGGGCCGCCGCGCCGACGCCTAACTCGCGGCCTCGAGCTCGCGCAGCACCGCCCACGTGAGCAGCGGAATCAGGATCTCGTGGTGGCCCGTGAGCTGAATCCCACGCCCACCCCCGAGCGTCGGCCGCTCGACGACGTTCACCCGGGGGCGGTAGTGGCGCTGCATGTCGCAGTCGCACGCCGTAAACCCCGTTGGTTTCCCGCCGTTCAAGTTGCGCGCCACCGTGAGTGCCTTGAGAAACACCTCGGGCATCACCACGGCGCTGCCGAGATTCAACACCACACCGCCGTCGTCGAGCGCCGGTAGCGAGGCGGCGAGCCGCTTGAAGTCGCGGTGACTCGTGGCGCCAAGCGCTGCGCCGTCCGCGCTGGGATGCTGATGGATGATGTCGGCACCCACGGTCACGTGCACCGTGACGGGGATCTGGCGCTCGGCCGCGGCGAGGAGCACGGATACGTCGGGAGCGGCGAGGCGCGCGCGGCGCTGGAGCGCCGCGGCGAGCGCCTCACCCATCCCGGCGCCGCGGCGCGCGCCATCGGCGATCGCGGCGTTCATGTCGCGCCCCGTCTCCTCCACCATCCCGAAGGTGCCGTCCGCGAGGCCCGAGGCCACGTCCTCGCTCGTGCCACCATAGGCGGCCAGCTCGAAATCGTGGATCGCGGCGCTGCCATTCAAGGCGAGGTGGGTGATGACGCCGCGTCGCACGAGTTCGCGGAGCAGCGGCCCCAAACCAACCTTGATGACGTGCCCCCCGAGCATCACGACGACGCCGCGCCGGCTGGCGGCGCGCGCCAGCGCGTGGGCGACCTCGCGCAGGTCCTTGGCGGCGAGGATGTCGGGGAGTGAGGCCCAGAACGCGGCGAAGCTCGCGTCGCGGCCCGGCGGATGCGCGAGGACGGACGTGTCGACCTTGTTGGCACGCTGCGCGATGGAAACGGTCTTCAGCCGCGTGAAGTCCGCTTCACCGTAAGCGGTCATCGATGCTCCGGCGGGAGGACGGACTCGTCCTTCAGCTTCAGCGTCACCTGGCCGAACGAGAAGTTCGACTGCAGGGCGAGCAGGACGCGCGGTTGATCGTCGGACAACCACATCCGGGCGTCGGCCCGCTCGGCGAAGATGCCGCCGCCGTTCGGAATCTTCGGACGCACGACGATGGCATTCCACTTCCTGCCCGCGACGCCCACGCGGTCGTGGCCGAGCACCTCCACGATCACCGGATTGCGCTCCGGTCGGAAGTAGCGCCGGTATTCGTAGCGCTGGCCCTCCGCGAGCGGCACGGTGCGGATCCAGTAGAGGAAGGCGGCATCATCGAGCGGTTCCGCGACGGTGGGCGCCGCACTGTCGCGCCCCGCCTCGCGGTAGAAGCCCGAGTCAGGATAGATCTCGAACTTGCGCTCCCACGTTCGGCCCTTCTCGTCGGTCTGGACCCAGTAGCGCCGCGACTGGAAGTCGCCGCGCCCGACCCACGACTCCAGGTCCTGATGGAGGTGGTACCACAGGGCGCCGCCCTCGATCAGGAACACGAAGTGCACCGCCTCGACGCCGCGGATGGTGTCGATCCCGGCCACTTGCAGTGTCGCCGTCCCGACATTGAACAGGCCGTACTTCGCCTGGTACACGAGCCGCTCGCCGACCGCGAAGGGGACGGCGGCAGGGCTGGCGACGGTCGCGGTAACGGTGGCGGTGGCGGCCCCGGCGGCGGTGGCGGTGGCGGCCGCCGCTGCAGGCGCCGGGTCCCGGCGCGTGCAGTCGCTGCGGAGCGTGTCCGCCTGGGCGCGGAGCGCCGTGGCGAGCACGAGCAGCGCCGTGACCGTGCGGGCGGCGCGGATGATCGGGCGGGCGCGCCACGCCGCGAGCAGCTGGCGCCATGGCTTCACGCGGGACGGCCGCTGCACGAGATCATAGCGCAGCGCCGCCGGAACGACGTCGCGGCGGCGCGCGTGGGGGGAGAGGCGGGCGACGAGCTCGGCGCTTGCGCACCAGCCATCGGTCAGGAGGAACGGCGCCCGGTCACCACGCAGCGCCTGGCGCAGCACGATGAGCCGGAGCGCCAGGAACCCAGACACCGTGTCCCGCAGGCCGGGCACGCGGAGCAGCCAGGGTGTCCAGCGACGCGCCAGGCGCAGCGCGCGGGACGCCCGCCCCCGCCGTTCCACGAGCTCCGCGACCACGAGATCGGCGCCCGACTCGAGCCGCTTCACCATCTCTTCCATGCTTTCGGGAGAATGGGCGAAGTCGGCGTGCAGCGTGATCGCGCAGTCGCGCTTCGGGCGATCGGTGCGCTGGAGCGCGAGGCGCAGTAGCTCCTCCAGACTGCGCGCGTACCCCTGGCGCACTGCGTGCGTCACGACCGTCATCGGCAGCACCTTCGCGTAGGAGGCGAGCACCTCGCGCGTGTCGTCGGTCGAGGCGTCGTCCGCCACCAGCAGGTGGTACTCCCGCGGGAAGGCGGTGAACACCTGGCGCACCTTCCAGAGCACTAGCCCCGCGGTGCGGGCTTCGTTGTGGACGGGCACGCAGACATAGATCATGGCCCTGCAATCTAGACGAGCGAGCGATACAGGGCCAAGACGCCGCGGGCCATGGCGCCCGCCGTGAACTGCGGAGCCAAGGCCACCGGGCTCGGGTGCTGGAGCGCCTGGACGACCGTGCGGGCGAGGGCTTCTGCGTCACCCACGGGCACGAGCCATTCCGGAGCGACGATCTCCGGCAGGCCCCCAGCCCGGGTGGCGACTACCGGCTTCCCGAGCGCGACCGCCCGCAGCACGACCGTGCCCAGCCCTTCCGCCCGCGACGACATGACGACCACGTCGCTCTCGGCGAGCACCGCGTCCACTCGCTCGACGTGTCCGAGCAGATGCATCCGGTCGCCGAGGCCGAGGCGGTCGACCAGCGCCGCGAGCGCCCCGCGTTCCGGGCCTTCACCCGCGATGGCCCAGTGGAGCTCGGGGCAGCGCGCGCGCGCCCGGTGGGCCGCGCGGATCAGCGTGAGCTGGTCTTTCGACGGCTCGAGCGCTGCGACGTTGACGGCGAGGGGCGTTCCCGGGGCAAGGGCGAGCCGGTCGCGGAGCTCGAGCGGGCCGACCGCCGCGCGGCGTACCTCGTCGGCGTCGATCCCCGACGGCACGAGCTGCAGCTCGGTCGGGGGGAACCCGGCGGCGATGAGACTGGAGCGCACCGCTTCGGAGATGACCACCACCGCGTCGGCCCGGCGCAGCGCACTCCCCGCGCGCACCGGGAACGTCACCCGGCGAGTCGCGACGACGCGCGGCGCGTCCGCCATCCCGGCCCACCGGAGCAACCGGCGCGCCCAGACCGCGAGCGTCACGGCGTGGCCGTTGTGCGCGTGGATCAGGGCCGGTCGCCACCGCAAGGTCTCGGCGACGAGCCGCCACGCCGCCCGCGGGTCGAGCCCAACTCCCCAGGGGACCTCCCGCACAAGCACGCCCGCGGCGGCCGTGCGGCGGGCGAGTTCCGAGCCGCGCTTGGTGAAGAGCCGCTGCTCGACCCCCGGCGCGCGCGCTAGCTCGCGGGCGAGCAGTCGTACCTGATCCTGCCCACCTCGGTACTCCCGGCCCGAGTCGAGGTGGAGGACGCGCACGCGCCTCAGGCCGGCTGCTTCGCGTGGTGGCCCAGGGCGGCGCGCAGCTCGGCCAGCGTGAACGGCTTGTGCAGGTAGGGCCGGCCGAGGCGTTGCAGGAACTGGAGTGTGTCGCCGCGCACGGTGTCGCCCGTCGCGAAGATGATCCGCTCGGCCGCCCGGGGGTCGTGGCGCGCGAGCTTCAAGTACATGTCGCGCCCGGAGAGATGCGGCATCCGCAGATCGCAGATGATGACGTCGAACGGCCCGGCCAACGCCCGCTCGAGCGCGTAGGCGCCGTCGCTCGCTACTTCCACCGTATGGCCCCAGCTCTCGAGCGTGGCGCGCATATAATGGAGAATGTGCGGCTCGTCATCCACGACCAGGATGTGGAGCGGCCGCGACTCGGCGAGCGGCGCCGGGCGGGCGTCCGGGCTGGGTGCGGGCGCGGCCAGCGGCAGCTCTACCGTGAAAGTGGCACCGGCTCCGGGACGGGTCTCGAGCGTGATGCGCCCGCCATGCTCCTTCACGATGCCCTGGCAGATCGAAAGCCCGAGCCCCGTGCCCTGGCCCTCCGGTTTGGTCGTGAAAAACGGCTCGAACACCCGGGCCGCGAGCTCGTCGCTGATCCCGGGTCCCGAGTCGGTCACGCTCACCGCGAGGCCGTCGGGCACGCGCTTCGCCGCAATCCAGATACGACCCGAGGGCGCATCGCTCGCGATGGCCTGGGCCGCATTGTTGATCAGGTTCACGAACACCTGCTTGATCTGGTTGGCGTTCACCCACAGCTCGGGCAGGCCGGGCTCGACCTCCAGCGTCGCCTCGACGTTGTGCGCCATCAACTGGTTGCGCAGCAGCCCGAGCGTCGACTCGAGCAGCGGCGTGACCGGCTGGCGCGCGCGCTCGCCTTCCTGGCTGCGGGCGAACGACAACAAGTTCTTCACGATCGTCGCCGCGCGCTCCGCCTCCTGGCGGATCACCTGCAGCGGCTCTTGGAGCGACGGCGGAATCTCCGCCGCCTCGGCCAGGAAGTCACTGAACCCGACCACGGACGCGAGCGGGTTGTTCAGGTCGTGCGCCACGCCGGCGATCAGTTGACCGATGGCGGACATTTTCTCAGACTGTATGAGCTGCTCTTGCAGCCGCCGCCGGTCCGTCTGGTCCTCGAACACGAGCACCGCGGAGCCGGGCTCGGCGAGCGGGATGCTGGTGAAGAGCAGGATGCGCTCACCTGCCCGGATCTCGACCGAGGTCGGCGCGGCCTCGGCGATGGCACGCGCCACGGGGTCCGACCAGGCGGGTGGCAAGAGGCCGAGCCAGGGCCGGCCCGGGATCGCGGTGACCGCCGTCTGAATCAGCTCGGCGAACACGCGATTGGCGCGGCGGACCGTGCCGTGGGCATCCACGATGCAGATCGCCTGGGAGATGGCGTCGACCGTCTGCTCCCATTCACGCTTGGCCGAGGACAAGAGCTCGACCAGGCGGGCGTTTTCGAGGGCGATGGCGGCTTGGGCGAGCACCAGCGCGACGAGCGTCAGTTCGGCCGGTCCGAGCGTGCCGGCCCGCTCGCGCGAGAGCGAGACCGCGCCCATCGTGCGGCCCGCGGCGACGAGCGGCGCACCGAGCCACGCGCCCGGCGCCGCGGCCACGAGCGGGGCCCCGCGTCGGCGCGCTTCCTCACCCACGTGGCGCGGAAACGCGAGGGGGCCGCGCCGCAGGGCGAGTTGTACGAGCGGGTCGTCCGTGCCGACCGGGACGGGGTGCGTGTCGTAGGTTACGGCGAGGCGATTCGTCTCGGTATCGAGCAGGACGATCGTCAGCCGGTCCGGCTTGAGCAGCTCGGTGAGGGTCCGGGCAACGAGCTCGACCACGGTGGCGGGGCGGAACGCCCCGGCGAGTTCCTGGGCCAGCGTCGTGAGACGCGCCAGCAACTCACCGCTGGGCCGCGCGCTCCGCGCGCTAGAGAGAGGCTTCGGCATGATCCTGGCCAACGTGCGCGGTCGCTTGCGGGCAGCGGATTTCCGGCTCGCCATGCTCGCCCTGGCGCGCGGTGACGCCGCGCGGCGCGACCGCTACGAGCGCCTGCTCTTGGAGCAGGGACCCGACCGGCTGCTCGATGAGCCGGATCTGCTCGAGGCGCTGCGCGTGCTGCGTACCCTGGTGGTTCCCTCCGCGCCGCTCTTCACCTACGTCGCGGTGCGGCACACGCTCCGCGCCGCGGGGGTCGACGATCCGGAGCTCGCCGACTATCTGGCGGCGCTGCTGCTCGAATTCGGCGACCACGACCGCCACAGCCACATTCGCCGGGCGGACGACGGGACCTACCACTACCTGACCGACATGGTGGCGGACCTCACCGGGCTCGACGACGATGGCGGAGAACGGGGACTGCTGCTGCGTGTGCATCTCGGCAATTACAGCCTCTGGTTCGCCGGCTTGTTCCCGGATTACATCGAAGCGCGGCGCACCCGCAAGGGTGGCCCCGACCTGCCGTACTATGACCAGCTGGGCCGGCAGGGCTATCGGCTCGCCGCCGAGCACCGTCTCGCCGAGCGCTTCGGCGTTGCGAGCATCTACCGCGCCGCCGCCGATCGGTTCCCGACGCTGCGCGTCGCGTTCAATCGGTTGAGCGATCGGGTGTTCTTCCCGAACGTCAGCACGCCGGACAAGATTCTCCGCAATCTCTAGGCGAAACGCGGCCGGCGCCGGGCCCCAGGCTCACTCGTCCAGGAACCGCGTCGGCACCGTCGTCGCGGCCTCGACGAGCTGCTCCGCCGACTTCACGAACCGCACCACGGTCGCGAGCGAGCCCTGGAGCGTGAGCTTGCGCTGCATGATCCCGGCGATGGGGCCGAGCTCTTTGCGAATGACCCGCTTCCAGTGGGCATAGTCGCCCGAGATCACGAACGGCGCTTGCTCCGCGTCCCGTCGCGTGACCACCTTCGCCGCGCGGCACGTCCCGCGGTCGAGATCGAGCCAGATGCCGACTGGGTCCGCGATGCCCAGGGCGGGCGCCGGATTCACCACCAGGGCGACCGGCCCGAAGGTCCACTGGAGCGAGGCGGCGCGATAGCCGGCGCTGGCGTTGATGGCGGCGCCGTAGGCGCTCACCCACTCGGGGGAGGGGAACGCCATGCTCACCGGATCGCCTCCGCGAAGCCCCGAAACAGCGCTGCGTCCGAATCATCTTCCGGGTGCCACTGGACGGCGAGGGTCCACGGCCCAGCCCGATCGCGCCGCTCGACTCCCTCGACCACGCCGTCCGCCGCCCACGCGCTCGCCCGCAGGCCCGGGGCCAGCTCGCGGATCGCCTGGTGGTGACGGCTGTTGACGCTCGTCTCGAGCGTCCCGAGCGTATTGTGCAGCAGCGTGGTCGGCTCAACCCGCACGCCGTGCCGCGAGCGCGGGTCGGCATGATCGATTGGGCTCAGGCGCTCGCTGCCCAAGTCCTGGTACAGCGTGCCCCCCAGGGCGACGTTCAGGATCTGCAGGCCGCGGCAGATGGCTAGGATCGGCAGACGGCGCCGCTCGGCGCCGGCGATCTGGGCCAGCTCGACGGCGTCGCGCGCCGGATCGGTCTCGCCCAGCTTGGGGTGGGGCAGGGCCCCGTAACGGGTCGGCGCGACGTCCTCGCCCCCGGTGAGCACGAGCCCCTGCACCCGGTCCAGCGCGCTGCACGCCGCGTCGGGATCGACCAGCGGCGGCACGAGCACCGGCACGAGTCCGCTGCGCGTGAGGGCGTGCACATACGCGGTGTTCACGGCCACCCGCTCGCGGCCGTCGTCGGTGCGACACGTCGTGCTCACGGCGACCACCTTCGTCATGACGCCGGCTGGGAGGCAGGTGCGCCGAGCAGCGGGCAGCGCGGGTTCGAGACGCTCGCCCAGTCCACCCGCACACCATAGAGCGGAATGCTCTTGTCGCCGCTGGTGACCGTGCCGAGCTGCGGGTATGTCTTGGGCGGCCGCTGGCCCTCGTACACGAGCACGCCCTCGGCGCGCTGGGTCGAGTCGTCCACTACGAGCAAGCCATAGACACTCGATTCGGACACGGAGGGCGAGAAGTTCGAGCCCTGGTACACCATCGTCAGGCGCCGTCCGGTGGTGGTGATCGCTACGGTGCTCGGCTGGGCGCTCCCCGCCACGCGGGCGGGAAGCGTGCTCGGCAGGCCGCGCGGCGCCTCGGTGAGCACGAAGGGGAAGAGCTTCAGCTGTTCTTGGATGAGCGACGGCCCGATGAACTGCGCCATGCCGCAGGTGGGCGAGTGGGACTGATCGCGCCCGCTGCAGGCCCCGAGCCCGATCGCGCCGCTGAGCCCGAGGGCGAGGCCGCGGGCCCACCTCACGGCCGCGTCACCACTTCGAGCACCGTCGCGGGGTAGGGAGCGTCGGCTCGCACGCGCCGGAACTCGAGGCTGTCCGCGTCGGGGACGAACGGCGTCCCCAGGCGCAGCGTGTCGCCCACCAGCCACGCCGCCGTCTTCGCCTGCATGGACACGGGGTGATCGAAATCCGCGCCCAGGATCCAGCGCCCCGTCCCGCGCAGCGGTCCACCGCTCAGCTTGGTGCGCTCCGATTGGCCGACGTAGCGGCGATCCAGCGCTCCCGTAAACCAACCGCCGGTATGCGAGGCGAGCGACAGCCGGATGTAGACGGTCGAGTCGATCGCGACGGCTCGCGTACCGGCGCTCGGCCCAGAGCGGAAGATGCGGGTCAACTCCCAGCTGCCGTCGAGCGGCGTGCCCTGCGCCAAGAGCAGCACTGTGGCCACGACCGCGAGGTAGGTCATCGCCCTAATCTAATACGTCCAAGTCAGGATCATCGAAACCGTGCGGACGGGCTCGAGCCTGCGCGGCACCAGGTTGTAGATGTAGTTCAGAGCGTTGGCGACGAGCAACCGCGCGCCGAGCGCGCCGCGCTGCCAGCCGGCGCGGAGGTCGAGGACGTTGGCGGCGACGCGCCGATCCCGACCGAAAAGGGCCTCCAGCTCGATGCGCTCGATGCGACCCGAATACCGGAAGTCCGCCCCCGCCGTCAACGACCGCCAGCGACCATCGGCGCTGAGCGTGAGCAGATGCTTGGGACGGAACGCGAGCACCAGGTCCCTGGAGCGGTCACGAGCGTCGAGGAACGTGTAGGCAATCGACGTGGAGAGCGCGGGGGTGAAGGGGACCAGGGTCAGCGTCGCGTCGAGGCCGCTGAGCCGCGCTCGGGACACATTCTGGAGCTGGATTTTCGGGACCCCGCTCGTGTCGACGACGAAGGTCGGCTCGATCAGCTCGCGCGCCTCGGTCCAGAACAACGCCGCGTCGAGGCGTGCCCACGACGACACAATAGCGACATCGCCGACCTCGAGCGACCAGGCGGTTTCGGGATGGAGTCCCGGATTGGGGATCACCTGAAACCCGAACGCCCGCGTCGTGACGAACCGCTCGGCGAGCGTGGGCGCCCGAAAGCCTCGACCTACCGACGCGCGCCACGTCCCCACCGCCGTCGGCAGGACCGCGCCGAGCTGGGGGCTCGCCACCGCCGAAGGGCTGGCGCCATCCACCGCGAGGCCGTCGAGCCGGGCCCCCGCGGTGAGGCGCACGCGGCCGATGCGCTGCTCCCCCTCGACGTAGCCAGCTATCTCGGCCTGAGTGTGATCACCGAAGATGTCGCTCGTGACGTCGGTGCGTGCGCCCTCCGCGCCGGCGATCACCACGCGGTCATCGCGGGCCGCGCGCAGGGTGCCGCGCAGCTCCGCTCCGAGCCGGTTAGAGACGGACCAGTCAGTGGGCGTCACGTCCGTGAAATGCGTGCGGAGCCAGGACCCGCGCGCCAGCCAGGCGAATTGTGGGGATACCGTGTGGCCGACCGTGGCGAACACGTACCCCTTGTTCGAGCGCGTATAGCTGCCCTGGCTCGACGTATCGATCATGAAGGGCTGGAACGCCTGCCCCCGCGTGTCGCATTGGCCAGCCGCGCACCACGTCGGAAAGACGTCGTACTGGTGGCTGGTCCAGGCGCCCGACGCGGTGACGCGCGTGCCAGGCTCCGGCAGCCACTCGGCCCTGCCTGAGGTCTCCCACTGATCGCTCGCGTCCTGCTCGCGGTAGCCGTCCGAGTGGCGCCCGCCCAGCGTGAGAGCGCCCCGTACCCTCTCCGTGCCGTACGAGCCAGTGACGTCGAGCCCGCCCAGGCCGCCGGTCCGGTCCCGGAACTTCCAAACTCCGAAGGGCGGGTTGGCGTAGACGCCGCCCGTGGTTCGTACCCGGGCGTGGGGGCCGACTGGAATGTCGCGTGTGATGAGGTTCACGACCCCGCCGAGCGCGGCGGACCCGTACAGCGGGGAAACCGCGCCCTTTACCACTTCGACGCGCTCCACGTCGGCGAGGGGGACCATGTCCCAGTCGATTCCGCCACGGTCGCCCTCGTTCGCCGGCACGCCGTCCACGAGCAGCAGCACCCGGGATCCCAGTCCCTCCACGAAGCCGCTCGAGCCCCGGATGTTGACCTGGCCGCTGAGAAACTGCACACCCGGAGCCTTGTCTACGGCCTCGTCGACGGTGCTTACCGCGCGCCGTGCGAGATCGGAGTCGGAGACGAGTACCACGCTGGTGGCGGCCTGGTCGAGAAACTGCGAGCGTTTGGCCGCCGTCACGATCACCGTTTCCTGGGAGAGGGCGCTCGCGCGCATGCTAAAATCCGCCCGGAGCGAATCGTCGGCGGCGACGGTCACCGTGTCGAGGATGCGGACGAACCCCACGCGCGTGAAGCGCAGCACGACAGTGCCGGTCGACACACCCGCGATCCGATAGCGCCCGCTCCGGTCGGTCGCGCTGCCCAGGTGCGTGCCCGTCACCTGGACCCGGACGTACTCGAGAGGGGCGCCGGCCGAATCGGTCACCGTGCCATAGACAACCGCCGTCTGCGCGCCGAGCGCTCGGGTGACCAGGAGCAAAACGACCACCCCGGCCGGGAGTCTCAGGTGCACGGTGGGAAGTAGTCGCAGATGCGGTGCATTTTCGTGAAGTCGATCACGAAGTTGATCGAGTCCGCTCCTGCGTCAGTCACGCGCACGATGCCCGTGCCGTGCACCGTAGTGTCTCCACTATCGTGGTAGAAACCGACCTCGCGCAGCAGCGAATCCGCGTTATTGGGGCCGAGCGTTCCCTTCTTCTCCCACACCGCGAGCACCCACTCGTACGTACCCTTCGGCACTTGGAGCACGTAGCGCCGGGCCGACCCCCCGGTGTCGACCGGTGCAACCGGCGGCTGGAAGTGCAGCAGGTCGGCGGGAGTCTGGGGAAATGTGGCGAATGCCACGATCAGGACCGCCGCCGTGCTGTCTCGCAAGCTGTCTGGTAGGGAGCCCCCGTATGTCACCGTGCCGCAAATCCCCGGGCAGGCGATCGCCGGCTGCAACCCGTTGTTGCAGGCCAACGCGGCGATGGCCACGGCGACGAGCGCGACGCGCGAGACGCGACTCGGCATGGGTGCAATGATCGGCCCGCGCGCCGGGCGCGTCAACTTGACCGCCGTTTCCACGGCGAATAACGTTGGTGCCACCATGCCCATCTACGAGTATCATTGCACCAAGTGCGACGCCCAGTTC
>WNFD01000621.1_pt1 | contig 35297 bp, 35 predicted proteins | sample 5400491 | NCBI WGS metagenome assembly WNFD01 (sample SAMN13153343, study PRJNA577476) | soil metagenome | isolation source: 120 cm saprolite under Douglas fir tree site 2 hole 2 replicate 2 | place: USA:California | collected 2015-04-18 | reverse complement strand
GGCCGGGTGGGCTCGGCGGCGGGCCGGGTGGGCGCGCTGCTACGGCCGGGTTCGCCGCAGCGGCCTGGCGGCCCGGCACCGGCTTCGTCACCGAGACCGGGCACGCAGCCACGGCCAAGCGGGGCGGGCACCCAGCCACGGCCAAGCGGGGAGGATACCCAGCCACGGCCAAGCGGGGCGGGTACCCAGCCACGGCCAAGCGGGGCGGTTATGCAGCCGCACCTGGGCGGGGCGGGCGCGGCGGCGCCTGGGGTCAGGGGGGACGAGGGGGTTGAGGAGCAGGAGGCGGCGGCTAAGCGGCGGATCTCGCGGCGCGCCGTGCTGCAGGCCAGCCTGATCGGCGGCGCCGGGGTGGCTGCGCTGCCGCTGCTGGCGCTGGTCGGCGGCATCACGCGGACGGGCGGGCAGGCGGCCGAACTGGCCTACTCGATGAACACGAACTGGCTGTTCGGCGGGCAGTACACGGCGGGCTCGGAGACTGTTTTCCACGACGACAGCAACTTCGCGCCGGTCACGCTGCCGCATACCGTTACCCCGCTTTCCTGGCAGAACTGGGACTTCGCGGCCTGGCAGCAGGTGTGGATCTACCGGCGGCACTTCAACGGCGCGCACCTGCTCGGCCCGCACAGCAGGATCTTCGTCGACTTCGACGGGGTCATGGTCAACGCGTCGGTGGCGATCAACGACCAGGTGGTCAGCACCCACCAGGGCGGGTACCTGCCCTTCTCGGCCGAACTCACCGGGAAGGTCACGGCCGGCGACAACCTGCTAGCGGTGATCGTGGACTCACGCTGCCTGCCGGTGCCGCCCGTCGGCGTGGGCCGCGGCCCGGACAGCATCGACTTCTTCCAGCCCGGCGGCATTTACCGGGACGTCCGCCTGCGGGTTCTCCCGCAGGTATTCCTCTCCGACCTGTTCGCGTTGCCCGCCGACGTGCTCAGCTCCCAGCGCCGCGTGGACGTCGAGTGCACCCTTGATTCGGCCGCGACGACGCACGCCGCCGGCACCCTGCTCGTCGAGCTGCTGGACGGATCCGCGCAGGTCGCCGCGCAGGCGACGACCGTGAAGGTGACCTCGCCCGGGACGAGCACCGCCACGCTGAGCCTGACCGGGCTCGAGTCGGTCAGCCTGTGGTCGCCAGACAGCCCGAAGCTGTACACGGTCCGGGCCACCCTCAGCTTTCCGGGGCTGGGCCGCCACGTCATCACCAGGCGGATCGGGTTCCGCGAGGCGTCCTTCCGGCCCGAGGGCTTCTTCCTGAACGGGAAGCGGCTGCCGCTGTTCGGTCTCGACCGGCACCAGCTCTATCCGTACGCCGGCATGGCCATGCCCGCCCGGGTGCAGCGCAAGGACGCCGAGATCCTCAAGAACGAGTTCAACTGCAACATGGTGCGCTGCTCGCACTATCCCCAGTCCCCGGATTTCCTCGACGCCTGCGACGAGCTCGGCTTGCTGGTCTGGGAGGAAGCGCCGGGCTGGCACAACGTGAGCACCACCCCGGCCTGGCAGAACCTGGTGGTACAGAACGTCCGCGACATGGTGATGCGGGACCGGAGCCGCCCCTCGGTGGTCATCTGGGGCACCCGGCTCAACGAGACCCCGGACTTCCCCGGGCTGTGGGCCGCGACCAGGCAGACCGCGCGGGAGCTTGACGGCTCGCGGCCGAGTTCGGGCGCGATGGCCTTCCACCAGAACGTCAGCTGGAACGAGGACGTCTTCGCCTACAACGACTATGGCGTCAACGCCAAGACCGGTAACGTCGCGCTCAGGCCGCCGTTCGCCGGCCTGCCCTACCTGGTCACCGAGGCGGTCGGGGTGGAGGAGGCGAAGCCGCAGCATTTCGCCTGGACCGACCCGCCGGCCCTGCTCGCCAGGCAGGCCGCCCTGCACGGCCAGGCGCAAAGCCAGGTGCGGTCTAACACAGGCTACGCCGGGCTGGTGGCCTGGGCCGGGTTCGACTACGCGTCGATGCTCAGCCAGGATCCCGACAACATCAAGTGGGCCGGGGTGGCGGACGGCTTCCGGGTACCCAAGCCCGGCGCCGCCATCTACCAGTCACAGGGCGACCCGGCCGTGCGCCCGGTCATCATCCCGGTGTTCCTCTGGGAGGCCAGCGGCGCGGTCCCCGCACCGTCCCCGACCGCGATGATCGCCAGCAACTGCGAGCAGCTCGAGGTCTTCATCGACGGCAGGCACGTGGCCACCGCGCTGCCCGCCCTCGGCTCGCCGCTGTACAGCGGCCTGATCCACCCGCCCTTTCTGGTCCACCTCCCCAGGCACATCCCGAACGGGATCCCCGAGCTTCTCGTCCAGGGCTTTATCGGCGGCCAGCAAGTGACGCAGCTGCGCATGTCGGCCAACCCGGCCGGCGACGCCCTCGGCATGACCGTGGACGACACGACCATCTCGGCCGACGGCTCCGACGCGACCAGGGCGGTCTTCCGCGCCATCGACGCCTACGGCAACCAGCGCAGGTACGGCAGCGGCGAGGTCGCGCTCACCCTGTCGGGCCCGGCCACGCTGATCGGCGACAACCCGTTCGCGTTCGGCCAGTATGGTGGGCTCGGCGCAGTGTGGATCCGCTCGCTGGCCGGCCAGCCGGGGGCCATCACGCTGACCGCGAGCCACCCGCTGCTCGGCCGGGCCGAGGTCCAGGTCAGGTCCGAGCCGGCGAACCAGGCCAGCCAGCTGGCCTGACCAGCCAACACTGACCAGCCAACACTGACCAGCCAACACCGACGAGCCAACGCTGACCAGCGAGCACGCCGATGACCTGCGACGAACTGACCCCTGGGAGCTGATGTGACCCGGCGAGCGTGGCACCCGTTCAGGGCACGCAGCCCGGCCCGTTCGGCATCATCTTTTTCTTCTCGTAAGCTTGAGAGGATGGGCCGCACGCTCTCCGTCTCCGTCTCCGAGCTGAGCCCAGGTGAGTTCACCGCCCGGCTCGATCAGCTGATCGCGGTGTACGCGGCGGCGATGCGGCCGCCCGCGGAGCTGCTGACAGGCCGCCGGTCGATCATGGCCGGGCACACCGTCAACCCGGGGTTCCGCGCGCTCGCGGTCACCGACGACGCAACCGGCGAGGCGGCCGGCTTCGGCTACGGCTTCCACGGCGCGGCCGGGCAGTGGTGGCACGACACGGTGGGCCGGGCACTGACCGCCTCCCACGGCGCCGCGGCCGCCGCGGCCTGGCTTGACGACTCGTTCGAGGTCGCCGAACTGCACGTGGCGCCGGACTACCAGGGCCGGGGCATCGGCGCCGGCGTGCTGCTCAGGCTGACCTCCGGGCGGCCGGAACGCACCGCCCTGCTGTCCACCAGGGACGCCGACTCGCCCGCGCGACGGCTTTACCGCGGCGTGGGCTTCACCGACCTGCTGACCGCGTTCCACTTCTTCCCCGGCGGCGAGCCGCCTTACGCGGTGATGGGCGCCGAGCTTCCGCTGCGCGGCCGACCGCTCTCGCCCAGACCCAGCCGCTGATAGATCTCCCTGGTCGCCCGGGACCAGTTGAGGGTGTAGAAGTGCAGGCCGGGCACGCCTTCGGCGAGCAGCCGCTCGCACATCCCAGCCGCGTAGTCCACGCCGATCTCCCGCACCGCGGCCCGGTCGTCCGACACTGCCTGCAGCCGCTCCCACAGCCGCGTCGGCACCCGGCAGCCGCCGAGCTCGAGCGCCTTCTCGATCACCCGCAGGCTGGTGATGGGCATGATGCCCGGGATGATCGGCACGTCGCCGCCGCCCTGGGCCGCGACCCGGTCCCGCAGGCGCAGGTAGTCCTCGGGGTAGAAGAACATGTTGGTGATCGCGAAGTCCGCCCCGGCCCGGCACTTGGCCAGGAAATAGCGCACGTCGGTCTCCGGGTCGGGCGAGCGCGGGTGCTTCTCGGGGAAGGCGGCCACCCCGACGCAGAAGTCGCCGGCCGACCTGACCAGCCGGACCAGGTCCGCCGCGTAGCTCAGCCCGTCCGGATGCGGGATCCAGTCGGCGTTCGGGTCGCCGGGCGGGTCGCCGCGAAGCGCGAGCACGTTGCGCACCCCGACCGCCGCGTAGGACCCGACCACCTGCCTGAGCTCGGCCACCGAGTGGTTCACCGCGGTGAGGTGGCCCACCGGGGTCAGCGTGGTCTCCTCGGCGATCCGGCCGGTGACCCGGACCGTCCGGTCCCTGGTCGACCCGCCGGCCCCGTAGGTCACCGAGACGAAGGTAGGCCGCAGCGGCTCAAGCTGCCTGATCGCCCGCCACAGCTGGTGTTCCTCCGCCTCGGTCTTGGGCGGCATGAACTCGAAGGAGAACGCCTGGCGGCCGGACGCGAGCAGGTCGCGGATCAGCGGCGAGTGCGGCAGGCCGACGGCGTGCTTGGCGATCGCCGCCGCGGTTCGGCGCGGACGCGGCGGACTCGGCGGCATGCCGCCAGCCTAGCCTGTTATCACGAGCACGGCTTCTGGGTAGCCCCTGGTTAGAAGGCCAGGGCCTGTGCCCGCCGGTTGACTTCGGTGCTCCGGTGCCTGACGATCGCGTCGATCGGCCTACCGGGCAGCGACTCGTCCGCCGTGAATAGCCAGCGAAGCGCCTCCGGCTCGTCGAACCCGCAGTCGCGGAGCAGGGTCAAGGTCCCGCACAGGCCCTTGACGATCTGGTGGCCGTCAAGGAAGGCGGCTGGTACCGCGAGCGTCCCTTCCGGGCGCTTCACGGCGAGGAGTTTCCGATCGCGGAGCAGCTGCTTCACTCGTCCGACGGGAAGGCCGAGCAGGTCGGCGACATCGGGGAGTGACAGCCATTCGCCGACGAGAGCGTCGGTCGTGGGGTCAATCTCTGCCACGAGACCAATGTCCCACGTCCGGGCTCCTTCCAAACACCCGGTTCACGGGCGGGCTCAATAGCTATCGATTGCATTTTCCTGTGCAGTCAGGAGGCTACGGCAGCCTTTATGGGGATGGTGGGGTCGGTGAGGCGGGCGATGTTTACGGGGTCCTGGGAGGCGATGAGGCGGCGGCCCTGGAGCAGGTCGCGGGGGCGGTCGACGGTCAGGATCGCGACCAGCCGACCGGCCGTCAGCCAGCACGCCGCCCAGGTAGGTTCGGCCGGGTCGCCGCGCCACAGGAGACCTTCCGCGTCGCCGTGGTAGCCCGTGTACTGCATCATCCGGCCGAACTGCTCGGACCAGAAGTACGGCACCGGGTCGTACGCCTCGTCGCCGCCGAGCACGTTGGCCGCGGCCACCTCGGGCGCGTGCAGGGCCACGTCCCAGTGCTCGAACCGCAGCCGCCGCCCGAACCGCCGCGATTCGAACGCGGCGCAGTCCCCCACCGCGTAGACGCCGGGCTGCGAGGCCCGCAGGCCGGCGTCCACCGCCACGCCGTTCTCCAGCCAGACGCCAGAACCCTCCAGCCAGCCCACGGCCGGCCGCACGCCGACCGCGGTGACGATCTCGTCCGCCGCGATCCACTCGCCGCCGGCCAGGGCGAGCCCGCCCGGCTGCACGGCCTCGACCGCGGCCGCGACCCGCAGGTCCACGCCGGCGGCGGCGTACCAGCGCGCGGTCTGGGCTCCCACCGGGGCGCCGATCGCCACGGCGAGCGGCGCGGGCCCGGCTTCCACCACCGTGACCTGGCTGCCGTGCGCGACCGCCGCGGTGGCCAGTTCCGCGCCGATCCAGCCGGCCCCGACGATGGCCAGCCGCAGCCCCGGCCGCAGCAGATCCCGCAGCGCCAGCGCGTCGTCGTAGCTGCGCAGGAAGCGCTGCCGCCCCTCGCCCGGGAGCGCCACCGGGAGCGCCCCGGTCGCCAGCACCAGGTGGTCATAGGGGTACTTGCCGCGGTTCGTGACCAGGGCGGCCGCGTCGTCGAGCCCGGTGGCGGCCTCGTCCGGGCGGAAGTCCACGTCCAGCGCGGTGAAGTCGGCGTCTAGCGACGGGTCGAGCGCGGGTGTGGTCAGCACCTTCTTGGACAGCGGCGGCCGGTCGTACGGCGGCCGCGGCTCGGCCCCGATCAAGGTGATCGGGCCGGCGAACCCGCGCGCCCTGAGTTCCTCCGCCGTCCGCAGCCCGGCCAGGCCCGCGCCCGCCACCACGACGCGCCCGCTATCGGTCATGTCCAGAGGTTACGCCTGATGATTGTGACGCCGGATAGGCAAAACAACCGTAAAATCGTCGCGATGGACGATACCCTGGCCGATCCGCTCACCGGGCGACTGCTCGACGGGCGCTACGCCGTGACGGCGCGCATTGCGCACGGCGGGATGGCCACTGTCTATCTGGCCACCGATACCCGGCTGGACCGCGACGTTGCGCTGAAGGTCATGCACGCCGAACTGGCCAGGGACGAGGAGTTCGTCCGCCGGTTCATCGGCGAGGCCAAGTCGGTGGCGCGGCTGTCTCACCAGAACGTGGTCGCGGTCTTCGACCAGGGCGCCGACGGCCCGTTCCTGTACCTGGCGATGGAATACGTGCCCGGTCGCACGCTCAAGGAACTGCTCCGCGAACGCGGGCGATTCTCCCCGGCCACGGCGCTGGAGATCATGACCGGCGTGCTCGACGGCCTGGCCGCCGCGCACGCGTCCGGGATCGTGCACCGTGACGTCAAGCCCGAGAACGTCCTGCTGACCGCCGACGGCCGGATCAAGGTGGCCGACTTCGGCCTGGCCCGGGCGCACTCGGCGGCCGGGCACACCCGGGCCGGCCTGCTCATCGGCACGGTCTCCTACGTGCCGCCCGAGCAGGTGACCGGCGGCAGCACAGGTCCGGGCGGAGACGTCTACTCGGCGGGCGTGATGCTCTTCGAGCTGCTCACCGGCTGCCTGCCGTTTACCGGCGACACCCCGCTCTCCGTCGCCTACCAGCATGTCAACCAGGACATTCCGGCGCCATCCGCGCTGGTGCCCGGCATACCCGCGGCGGTCGACCAGCTCGTGCTCGCGGCGACGAGCCGGGATCTAGCGCGGCGCCCCGCCGACGCGAACGAGTTCGTGCGCGCGGTCCGCCGGGTCAGGGAGGGCCTGACTGAGTCGAGCAGCCTCACCGGCGTGATGGGGGTCGGCGTCCAGGGCCTGGCCGAGGCGCCGTGGCTGGACCTGGACACGCCCGCGGCCACCAACGGGTGGTGGGCGCGCAGCGGGACCCTGCCGCCGGTCAGCGTGCCCGACACCGGCCCGGTTGACGCTGGCCTGGCTGGACTTGGCCTGGGTGGACCTGGCCTGGATGGCCCGGCGTCGCGGGAGGACTCGCACACGCTCGTGGTGCACCGCGAGGACGGCGGCCGGTACACCGGCGGCCGTGAGTTTTTCCTTGGCCGCTGGCTGTTCAGCCCGCGGCTCCTCATCATCGCGCTGATCCTCGGGCTCGGCGTGGGCCTCGGGCTCGGCGGCTGGTGGCTCACCACCGGCCGGTACATGCAGGTGCCCTCGGTGTCCGGGGACAGCGTCGGCAAGGCCACCGCCGTCCTGACCGCCGACGGCTTCACCGTCAAGCGGGGCGGCCGGGTGCACAGCAATGCGGTGGCCAAGGGCAAGGTGGCAGGCACCAACCCGGCCGGGCGGGTGTCGAAGGGCTCGACGATCACGATCCTCGTCTCGAGCGGGCCCTTCACCTCGGTGGTGCCCAAGGTGCAGAACGACACGGTGGCCGCCGCGCAGGCCGCCCTGCAGCGGGTGCACCTGGTCCCCAGGATCGAGAAGGTCGCCTCGGACTCCCCCGTCGGCACGGTGTTCGGCACCAACCCGCCGGCGGGCACGACCTGGCCGCAAACCAAGACGGTCACCATCCTGGTCGCCTCCGGCCCGCCGCTGCCGAATTTTGTCGGGATGACCATCGATGCCGCCCGGCAGTGGGCGGATCAGCACCAGGTGTCGCTGCAGCAGAAATCGGACACCAACAGCCAGCAACCCCAGGGCACCATCACCGGCCAGGAGCCCGCCGCCGGCGCGTTGTTCCAGCCGGGCCAGACGGTGATCGTCAACGTGTCTGCCGGCCCCCAGCTGGTCGCCGTGCCGTACGTGATCGGCATGTCGGTGGAGAAGGCGACCCAGGTGCTGCAGGCGGCCGGGTTCCAGGTCCAAGTGAACAGGTTCTTCGGCCCGTTCGGCAAGGTGTTCGACTTCAGCCCGGTCGGCGAGGCGCCGCGTGGCAGCACCATCACCCTCGACTCCGGCCTCTGACCCTGTGGTATCTGTCTCTGTCCTTGACGGCATGCGCTAGGCTTTGCGTCATGCGCGAGCAGTTCTGGTTTTGGTTTGGCTACCGGCCCGGGTTCGGGACGGTCGCCCGCCAGACCTTGCGCTGACGGAAGCGACCTAACGAGAACCCCGGGCCGGGCGGCCCGGGGTTTTCTTTATGACTGGAGGCGGACGAGATGGTCGTGGTGATGGCGGCGGAGGCCGGAGAAACGGAAGTCGACGGCGTCGTCGACCGGGTGCGATCGGGGGGCGGCGACGCCTTCGTGAGCCGCGGCAAGTCGCGGACGATCATCGGCCTGGTCGGTGACGTCGACCACCTGGACACGCTGAACCTGCGGGGCATGCCCGGGGTCAGCGACGTGGTGCGGATCTCCGCCCCGTACAAGCTGGTGAGCCGGGAGCATCACCGGGAACGTTCGGTGATCAGGGTGGCGGGCGTGCCGATAGGCCCGGACACGCTGACCGTCATCGCCGGGCCGTGCGCCGTCGAGACGGCCGAGCAGACGCTGGCATCCGCGCTGATGGCCAGGGCGGCGGGCGCTTCGCTGCTGCGCGGCGGCGCGTACAAGCCGCGTAGCTCACCGTACGCCTTCCAAGGGCTCGGCGAGACCGGGCTGAAGATCCTCGCCGAGGTGCGCAGCGCGACCGGCCTGCCGATCGTGACCGAGGTGGTCGACCCGGGCGACGTGGACCTGGTCGCCAGCTACGCGGACATGCTGCAGGTCGGCACCCGCAACATGCAGAACTTCCCGCTGCTGCAGGCGGTCGGCGGCGTGGGCAAGCCGGTCATGCTCAAGCGCGGCATGAACGCCACCATCGAGGAATGGCTGATGGCCGCCGAGTACATCGCCCAGCGCGGCAACCTCGACATCGTGCTCTGCGAGCGCGGCATCCGCACGTTCGAGAAGGCCACCAGGAACACCCTGGACATCAGCGCGGTGCCGGTCGCGCAGCGGCTGTCGCACCTGCCGGTGATCGTGGACCCGTCGCACTCCGGCGGCCGCCGGGACCTGGTCCTGCCGCTGTCCCGGGCCGCGATCGCGGTCGGCGCCGACGGCATCATCGTGGACGTCCACCCGCACCCGGAGAGCGCGCTGTGCGACGGCCCGCAGGCGCTGGTCGAATCCGACCTGCGCGAACTGGCCAGCGTGGCCGCCCACCTGTCCCCCCTGGTCGGCCGCACCCTCACGCCCGCCCCCGCCATCCCCCGCGAGCCCGCCCTGGCCTGAGCCCGGGCGCCTGGGACCGCGATCGCGGCCGGCACGATGGAGCATTGAGCCGGCTATGACCGGCACGATGGAACATCGGGCCGGCTGGAGGAAAACGGCGGGGATGCTGGCGGGACTGGTGGTGCCGGTGGGATTCGGCTGCTGGGCGCGGCGGTGGGGCGGTGGTGCCGGTGGGATTCGGCTGCTGGGCGCGACGCTAGGCCGAGCAGGCACGCGGCCTGGGGCACGAACCCGGCTCGTTCGGGATAATGGTTTTTAGGGTTTTTCCTGGCGGTATTCGTGCGCGCTTCGCGCTAGTTCCTCGGCCAGGTCCTCGGCGTCGAGGCGGATCTCGATGCGGCGCAGGTCGTCGATCCGGGCGCGGGTCTCGACCCGGCGCGGGGTGAGCAGCGTGCAGCAGTCCTGGTCGGGGAGTTCGGAGATGGCCAGCGTGCGGATTCGGCGGGCCTCGGCCATGATCTCGGTCTTGTCCCAGCCGATCAGCGGGCGCAGGATCGGCAGCGTCACCGCGTCGTCGAGCGCGGTGATGTTGGTGAGCGTCTGGCTGCTGACCTGGCCGAGCGAGTCGCCGGTGACCAGTGCGGTGGCATCGAGCCTGCGGGCCAGCGCCTCGCCGGTCTTGAGCATCAGCCGCCGCTGGGCCACGATGAGCAGCCGGTCCGCGCCGGACGACTTCAGGGCCTGCTGCGCCTTGCCGAACGGCACCACGAAAAGCCGGGAACCGCCCTGGAACCGGTCCAGCCCGCGGACCAGCGCGTAAGCCTTGTAGATCGACTCCGGGCCGGTCAGCGGCATGCCGGAAAAATGCAAGAAGAAACAGCGGAGCCCGCGGCGCATCATCCGGTAGGCGGCCACCGGCGAGTCGATGCCGCCGGACATGAGCACGACACCGCGGCCGCTCATCCCGACCGGCAGGCCGCCCTGCCCCGCCATTCCCTCGGTGAACACGAACACCTCGTCCTGGTCCACCTCGATGAACACCGTGGTGTCGGGATGGGACAGGTTGACCCCGAGCCCGTGCGCCTCCTGGATCTCCCGGCCGATCAGCACGCCCAGCTGTCCCGACGTCAGCGGGAAGCGCTTGTCCCGACGGCGTGCGCGCACCGCGAAGGTCCCTGACGTGCCTTTGGTCAGCGCCATCGCGGCGGCGGAGATCGCCTCAGGCGTCTTCGCCACCCGCACCGGCGCGCATACCCGGACGATGCCGGGCACGTCCTGCATCCTCTCTGCGATCTGTCCCACGGCCTGCGTCCAGGCCGCCTCGCCGCGCCGCTCGCCGTCGGCGACGCGCAGCATGATGACGCCCTCGCGCTGGCGCATGTCGACCGGCACGCCGAGGTCCTTGACCGCGGCGCGGATGTTGCCGTGCAGGATGCGCTCGAACTGCTGCCTGTTCCGTCCCTTGAGCACGATCTCGCCCAGCTTGAGCAGCACGCACGGCTCATCCGGGCCTCGCGAGGATGGGAACTCTGACACCCCCCTAGTGTGCCAGCAGAAAATCCGTATCCGAACAAATAGTGGCGCTCTTTCCTAAGGCTCCCGGGGTCTCTTCGGGGCCTCCTGGGGCCAGCACGAGCTGAGAAGCGGGTGCTAGCCCCAGTGTCTTCCGCGTGGTCCGCCGATAGCGTGGCGCCATGACCGAGCTGGAGACGCGTCATGAGCGAGCGGGAGACAGAGCGTGAGCATCAGGGATGAAGTCCGGGCCTCGACGGCGGCGCATCAAGATCTCGGCCCCGGCTACGACACAGCCGTGGCCGGGGGCCTGGTCGAGCGCATCGGCGAAGAAATTGACAAGCGGGTCGACGCGCGGCTGTCCGGCCAGATGCCGTACCAGGGACCGCCGCCGCGCCCGCGCCTGCGCCGCGAGCCGGCGCCCGGCCGGATCGGGTTGGGCGCCGTGGTGCTGGGCCTTGGCTCGATGGGGATGGCCATCGGGGCCACGGCGGCAGTGCTCCATCCGGGCGATTCCCCCGGCCAGGTCAGCGGCGGCGCGGCCGTACTGATCGCGCTGATCTGGATCGTGATCGGGGTCGTCAACGTCGCCTACGCCCGGTACCGACTGTTATGTGCCGCTTATTTGTGGCGATCCCCGGCAGGCTGTAGCGTGCGCTCATGAGCAGCGACCACGAGGCGGAGATCCGCGCTTCCGTGGCCGCGCACGCCGATCTTGGTCCTGGCTATGACGACGCCGTGGCCGAGGGGCTGGTCGAGCGCATCGGGGCGGAAATCGACAAACGGATAGACGCGCGGCTCGGGCAGTTCGGGGCTCCGGGGTTTCCTGGGTACCAGGAGCCTGGTGTCCCGAGCGGGGCCGTGGCTCCGCCTGGGTCTGCTGTGCCTGGGTCTGCTGTGCCTGCCGGTCCGATTGGTCCCGCTGGTTCCGTTGGTCCTGCTGGTCCTGCTGGTCCGCTGGGGCCGACCGCGGCGGGGTATCAGGGCTACCAGGCGCCGGTCGGGTATCAGGGATATCAGGGGTACCAAGGCTACATAGGGCCCATGCTGCCTCCCGGGTATCAGATGGGGCCGCCACCGGTCCGGCCGTCTTCGGTCGGCCAGCGCAACGTGGCGACCACGATCACCGCGCTCGGGTCGATGGCCCTCGGCGTCGGGGCCACGGCGATCGTGTCGCACGCGGGCAATTCCGGGGCGCAGGCGTTCATGGTCCTGCTCATCTGGGCCGCCATCGCGATCGTCAACGTCGCCTACGCGCGGCGCCACTGACTCGCTACTTCCGGAGCGGAACGATGTTCGAGAGGTTCACCGACAGGGCGCGGCGGGTGGTCGTCCTGGCGCAAGAAGAAGCCAGGATGCTCGATCACAACTACATCGGCACCGAGCACATCCTGCTCGGCCTCCTCCGCGAGCGCGATGGCATAGCGGCCAAGGCACTTGAGTCGCTGGGGATCAGCCTGGACGCGATGAGGCAGGCGGTGGAGGGCATCATCGGCCGCGGCGCGCAGCCGCTGCCCGCGTCCGGCCACATCCCGTTCACGCCGCGGGCCAAGAAGGTGCTTGAGCTCTCGCTGCGTGAGGCGCTGCAGCTCGGCCACGACTACATCGGCACCGAGCACATCCTGCTCGGCCTCATCCGCGAGGGCGATGGCGTCGCCGCGCAGGTCCTGGTGGATTCCGGCATGGACCTCAACCGGGTCCGGCAGCAGGTCATCGAGCTGCTGCACACGCAGAGCGCAGAAGACAGGCCGTCCGCCGTCGCCTCGCCGGCCGGCGATGACCTGGTGAGCCGGCTGGCTTCCTTCGCCACGCGGCTGAACGCGATCGAGCAGCGGCTCAGGGAGTCGCCGTCTGGCGGGCTCTAGCTCGCGGGCAGGACGGCGCAGAGGAGGCGGTTGTCGCCGCGCTGCCAGAGGGTGCCGACCTCGGCGAAGCCGGCCGCCTTGAGGGCGTCGACGTGGGTGGCGAGCTGGGTCGACTCGGTGCCGTGGTGGCCCGCGTCCACGTGGCGGCGTTCGCGTTCCGCGACGTGATCGGCCAGGGCCGGGTCGGCGGCGGCGGCTTCCCACCAGGCGCCCCAGCTCTCGGGATGCCCGCCGGGGAAGCGCCGCTGGTCCTCACGCTGACGCAGCGCCAGGTCGAGGCGGGCCAGGGTCGGGGATTCCTTGGCGTCGACGGCGAAGTGATCGCCGTCGAGGAGGAGACCGCCGGGGCGGAGAACGGAGGCGAGTTCGGCGTACAGGGCCCGCAGATCCGGCTCGGGCAGCCAGTGCAGCGCGGTGGTGCTCACCACGGCGTCCGGGGCCCTGGTCTTTGGGTTCCTTGGGGTTATTGGGTTCCTTGGGGTTATTGGGTTCCTTGGGGTCAGGCCCAGCTGCGCGGACCAGCCGGGGACGCGCAGGTCCAGGTCGGTGAACCGCAGCCCGGGCACGTCCCGGTAGGCCGCGCGGCCCAGCGTCAGCGACACCGGGTCGGCGTCGATGCCGATGACCGTGGCGCGCGGCAGCCGGCCGAGCAGCCGGACGGCCAGCGAACCAGGGCCGCAGCCGACGTCGAGCACCAGCGGGTCGGGTCGCCCGGTCCCCTCCTCGACCGCGTCGATCAGCGCGGTGAACCTGTCCTCGCGATCCGGCAGCATCTCCTCCTGCTGGCGGTCCCAGCGCTCGATCCAGTCTCGTGCGATGTCACGGTCAAGTTTGGGCACGTCCTGCCTCCTTGGTCAGCCGTTCCCGTTCCGGCCCGGTGTCGTGACGTGCGTCGCGGCAAGCCTCGTGGCTTGCTTGGCCGGCTGGCGGTTACTGGCTAGGCTTCCTTTGACAGTCACAACGCTAAGTGCGGAGATGTAACTGGTCAAGTGAATTTTAACAGTCACATGGATGTCGTGATCAGGGTGGCCGTGGAGCTGGTGAACCTGCTCACTCCCGGCGAGGACCGCGGGCGCCGTTATCTTCCGCCCGAGGGAGACGAACGGACGACGGCCGTCCGCGCCGTGCTGCGCGGAGCCGGCGGCCGAGCGGCGACCTGGGAGGAGGCCGCGGAGCTCTGCTTCGTGGCGGCCGAACTGCGCGGCGTCTTCGAGGCGGTCAGCGCTGACGCCGTGGACGACGCGGCCCGCCAACTCAACGCGCTGCTCATCCGCACCGGCGCCCGGCCCGAACTCGAACGGCACGACGGGGAGCCCTGGCACCTGCACTTCCACGCCGCCGACACTTCCTTGCCGAACGGCTGGGCAGCGGGCTGCGCCACCGGCCTCGCGGTCGTCCTGGGCGGCGACCTGTACGACCGGCTCGGCGTCTGCACGGCGCCCCGGTGCGACCGGGTCTACGTGGACACCTCACGCAACGGTACCCGGCGGTACTGCTCCACCTCCTGCCAGAACCGGGTCAAAACCGCCGCCTTCCGCGCGCGCCTGTCCTGAGGACAATGGGTGCACACTAGAGGGGTCTGACACGGGGGTTGGCCTGAAACGGGAGTGGCGCTATGTTCGAGCGGTTCACTGACCAGTCGCGACGAGCCGTCGTCCTCGCTCAGGAAGAGGCCAGGCGCCTCAACCACAACTACATCGGCACCGAGCACCTGCTGGTAGGCCTCCAGCACGAGGGACGGGGCGCGGCCGCGAAGGCGCTCAAGGCGATGGACATCACCCTGGACGCCGTGCGGGCAGAGATCGAGACACTGGTCGGCCGGGGTCAGCAACTGCCGTCCGGGCACATCCCGTTCACGCCGCCGGCCAAGAAGTGCCTGGAGCTTTCGTTGCGGGAAGCCTTGCAGCTTGGCGACAACTATATCGGCACCGGGCACCTGCTGCTCGGGCTGATCAGCAAGGATGACTGCGTGGCGGTGCAGATACTCGGCAGGCTCGGTGCCGACCTCGACCAGCTCCGTGCGTGGGTGACCCGGGAGATCCGGGCTCGCCCGGAAGTTCATGCTGCTCCTCAGCTGTACCAGCGCGTTCAGGTGTCCTCTGCGGTCCAGGGCCTGCTGGACACGATCGATGAGCGGCTGAGCGCGATCGAGCGGCACCTCGGCATCGCCTCCAACGAACGCCAGGACACGGGGGGCGGCGGCCCTGAGGCGGATGAGAGTTCGGAGACGGATGAGAGTTCGGAGACGGCTGGTGAGCTCGCTCAATCGCGGGCCGAGGTCGCCCGGCTGCGGGCCTTGCTCCGCGAGCACGACATCGATCCGGACGACCCCGGGGATCCTCGCGCTGTCGCCGGATAGCATCCCGTGGCGGCTGCCCGTCTGCCTCCGTTCAGGGTCGTCCGCTCGGACGGTTGCGGGGCCGCGGCTCGGGCCCGAAAATGTCGTACCCCCCTCGTAATGTGTCGGGCATGAACCCACCACGCAGACGCCGCGCCAACCCCCCGGAAGAGCGGTGCAGGTGCGCGGAGTGTGAGGCGCTGGCCGAGGGCGCCGACCTCGACCCGGAAGCCTGCATGCAGGCCGTCGCCGACGACATCCGCACCGTCGGATGGTCGATCTCCGCCGTCCTCGGCGACGAGATCGCGCCGCCCTGGGCGTACACCGTAGGTCTCTGGCTTAGCCACCAGGGGCCGGAGCTGACCATGTTCGGCCTTCCGGTCGAGCACATGACGGTCATCCTGAACTCGATCGGTGAGCGCGTCGCCAACGGTGCGCTGATCGAGGCCGGAGATCAGATCGATGGCATCTGCCCGTGCTCGCTCGCGGTTCGGCCCGTGCACGCGAGCTGGCGGATGACCAGCATGTTCGCCGTCTCGGACCGCTACCACGGGTATGTCAGGCCGGCTTACCTGCAGGTGGTCTGGCCCGACCGGCGGGACCGCTATCCGGGGGATCCCGGCTTCCAGTTCAAGTACGAGGGCAGGCAGCCGATGCTGTGGCTGCCGCGTGACGACAATCCGCCGGGCGTGTGGACACGGATCGATCAGCTCTGCTGACCAGTTCCCTTAGGCTGCCGGCCTTCCTCTCCTTAGCCGGGTAAAGAAGTTGCTAGTTCGCCGCCCGGCTGGTTAGCGTCGGATAGCCGGCGGGGCAGACCAGACCGGCCAGGCGCCGGCTGGAAAGGCCACGGGCTGCCGGAAAGGACAGGGCCGATGTCACGGGGTGGGCTCCTCCGCCGGTTCCCCGTGGTCGGGATCCGGGACTTCCGGCTGCTGCTCGCCGACCGGCTGATCGCGCCGGCGTCGGTGGGCTTCTCCATGGTCGGCGTCTCGTTCGCGGTGCTCAAGGCCACCAACTCGCCCACCGACCTGTCCTACGTACTCGCCGCCCAGATCGCGCCGTCGCTGGTGTTCGCGCTCATCGGCGGCGTCGCGGCCGACAGGTTCCCGCCACAGCGGGTCATCGTGGCGGCCAACCTGCTCATGGCGGTGGGCGAGGGGACCTTCGGCGTGCTCGTGCTGAGCGGCCGACCGCCCTTGTGGGCGATGATCGGGCTGGAGGCAATCACCGGGACCGGGGTAGCCATCTTCTACCCCGCCTCGCAGGCCCTGCTCCCCCAGCTTGTCCCCCGCGACATGCTGCAGGACGCGAGCGCGATCAGCCGGCTCGCGATGAACACCGGCCAGATGTCAGGCGCGGCCGTCGCCGGACTGCTCGTGGCGGCGGCAGGCGCGGGCTGGGCGCTCGTGCTATGCGGCATCGGCATGATGACCACCGTTCCGCTGCTGCTGTCCATCCGAGGCTCGCGGCTTGATACGAGGCAAGAACCGGCGCCGGCTTCGAGCATGCTCACCGAACTGCGTGAGGGCTGGTCGGAGTTCCGTTCGCACACCTGGCTGTGGGTGATCGTCGCTCAGTTCGGCGTGGTGATGATGGCCTGGTACGGGGCCTTCTCGGTACTCGGCCCCGTGGTGGCAAGGGAGCACCTCGGCGGTCCGGCCGCCTGGGGCGCGATCACCGCCGCCGACGCGTTCGGCCTGATCGCCGGCGGTCTCGTGTCGCTGCGGTTCACACCGCGCCGGCCCATGCTGTTCGTCGTGCTCACCGGAGCCGCGGTCGCCATATCTCCGCTCTCGCTGGCGATGGTCCTGCCGCTGGCCGCCGTGTGCGTCGCGTCGTTCGGCCTCGGCGTGTTCGTAGAGATGATGATGGTGCAGTGGACGGTCACGATGGCGCGGAACATCCCGTCGGACAAGCTGGCCCGGGTCTCGTCCTACGACGTCCTCGGCTCGGTCATGGCGATGCCTGCCGGAGCCCTGATCGCCGGCCCGCTCGGCTCCGCGATCGGAATCTCCCGCGCGCAGTACGCGGCGGCAGCGGTGATCATTGTGGCCTCCGCGCTGGCTCTTATCCCTCGTGACATCCGCACCATACGGAGCAGCGATGCTCCGGTACCCCCGGTGCTCGAGGATCCGGCGGCCAGGCTGGAAGCCGCGCCCCGCTGAATGGCTGCCGAAACGGCGGGGCCCCCGTGGCACCCGCCGTTTCGGCCGTCGGTTTCAGACGTTCTTCTGGTACGAGCGGAACGTCACCACCGACACGGCCACGCACGCCACCGCCAGGACCAGCAGCCCGCCGCAGCGCACCCCGATCGCGCCCCAGTCAGGCTGTGCGGAAACCGCGGTGCGGCCGATCTGAACCACCCAGTTGAGCGGGTTGCGCGACGCGATGGCCTGCATCCAGCCCGGCATCAGCCTGGTCTGCATGAACGCCGAGGACAGGAACATCAGCGGCAGCATGAAGAACGTGTACACGCCGATGATCGCCTCACGGGAGCGCAGCATCATGCCGACCGCGTTGGACAGCGCGCCGAACACCACGCCGACCAGGATCGACGCCGCGACCATCACGGCCACCCCGGCGACCCCGCCGTGGTAACGCGCTCCGCCGGCCAGGCCGAGCGCCACGATGATCAGCGACTGCACGGTCGTGCTGACCGCCTGCTCCACCACGGTGGCGTTCATGATCCCGATCCGGCTGGCCGGCGAGGCGAGGAACCGGTTCAGCGTGCCGCGCTCGATCTCCTCGATCATCGTCATGCCGGACCACATGTTGTTGGACATGGCGTTCATCGCGATCAGGCCGGGCACCAGGTAGTCCAGGTAGGTGCCACCGAAGGCGAAGCCCGGGATGTCGATGACCTTGCGGAACAGCTGCCCGAACAAGAACAGCCATATCACCGGCTGGATGACGCTGAACGACAGCACCCATGGCTGCCTGACCAGGGCATGCATTTTCCTGCCGGTCAGATACCAGGTGTGAGCCAGGGTCGTGCGGAACGGCACGGTGTTGGACTGCGCCGTGCTGAAGTGCGCCGTCGCGGACGGCGCCGAATCGATCTGCATGGTCGTCATCACTTGCTCGCCTCCACAGTTTCGAGCTCATTCGCATGTCCGTCGCGGTCCGGGGTTTCCGACTCGCTGTAGCGGCGCCCGGTGTGCCGCAGATACACGTCGTCAAGCGACGGCCGCGCCACGGCCACCGAAACGGCGTTGATTCCGGCCCGCTGCAGTTCGGCCAGCACCACCGGGACGGCGGCCGCGCCGTCGTCACTGCGGGCGGACACGTCGCGGCCGGCGATAACCACGTCCCGCACCGGCGGCAGGCCCGCCAGCACGCGCCGGACCAGGCTCGCGTCGGCGTCGGCGGGAAGTTCGACGTGCACGGCATCGCCGTGCAGTTCGCCCTTGAGCTCGTCGGGTGTTCCCGAGGTGACGACCCGGCCGCGGTCCACGATCGCCAGGCGGCTCGCCAGCCGGTCCGCTTCCTCCAGGTAGTGCGTGGTCAGCAGCACGGTCAGGCCCTCGCTGGACGCCAGCCGCGCTATCTCCTGCCACATGGCGGCCCTGGACTCCGGGTCCAGGCCCGTCGTCGGCTCGTCAAGGAACAGCACCGCGGGCCGGTGCATCAGCCCGAGCGCCACGTCCAGGCGGCGCTGCATGCCGCCCGAGTACGTCTTGACCAGCCGCCCGGCCGCCTCGGTCAGCCCGAAGTGCCCGAGCAGTTCGTCCGCGCGAGCCCGCACGGCGCCGCCGCGCAGCCCGTACAGCCGGCCCTGCAGGATCAGGTTCTCCCGGCCCGTGGCGGTCGGGTCGGCGCCGGAACGCTGCGCCACGACGCCGATCACGTGCCGGACCTGGCCCGGCCGGGTGAGCACGTCGATGCCCTCGACGCGGGCCGTGCCGCCGTCCGGCCTGGCCAGCGAGGTGAGGATCTTGACGGCGGTGGTCTTGCCCGCGCCGTTCGGGCCGAGCAGACCGTAGATCATGCCGCGCGGGACGCCGATGTCCAGCCCGTCCAGCGCCCGGATGCCGTGCTTGTTGCCGCGCACGGCGTAGGTCTTGACTAGGTGATGCGCCTCGATGGCACAGTCGGTAGTACTCACGGATAACTCCTCTGGCTCTGTCGGCCCGGGGACAACCCCCGAACCCGCGATGGATCGCGACGATCCAGCCCCGCGAGGAGAAACCCGGCTACTCTTGCTGGTGGGACCTCGGGTTCCGCGTGCTCGCGGGATCGATTTGAGGTTGACGGCCCCGGCCGCTGGTGTTGCCGCACCAGGCCGGGGTCGTTTTTGCTTTAGCTGTCTGGCGTCCCCTCCTCTTGCAATTCGGCCAGCGCGAGGACTTCGTCCGGTAGCTGTCCGGTTTCGTGGTAGCGCCGCCAGGCAGTCAGGCCGGGGAACGTGCCGTCGGTGAACTCCTTCAGCAGCCCCCGCACCCACTCCGCCTCGGCCCGGCGCAGCGCCAGGTAATACTCCGCCTCGATCAGGAACAGCCGGGGCACCTGAGTGGTCAACGCATCCAGCCCCGCCTGGTGCTGGGCGTTGGCCGCCTCCAGCGCGTCTAGCCGCTGCTGTAGCAGGTCAGCCAGTTCGTCCGGCGGCAAGACGGCGCTCTCGCCGAGGGCCGCCTCGAACCTGGTGTACTCCCGCTCCGGCACGCCGAGCAGTTCACGCAGCCAGTCCTTCAGCTCGGCACGTCCCGCGTCGGTGATCTGATACGTGGTCCGCTCCGGCTGCCTGCCCTCCCTGGCGACCTCCAGGGCCTCGATAAAGCCGTACTTCTCCAGGTTCTGCACAACCGTGTAGAGAGAACCCCAGTTGATCTTGATTGCCTGGTCCTTGCCCCGCTGACGCAGGGCCGCGGCCATCTCGTACGGGTACATCGGCCGCTCCATCAGCAACGTGAGCAGCGACAATGCCAGCAGGTTGCTGATCTTCCGCCGCTTTGCCAATCCCGTACCACTTCGCATCCGAGTCTTCGTTACCGAGGACTCGCTCTCAAGTACTCGTAGACGAGTATAAGCACACTGCCGCTCCGTCCGCAAACCCAAAATCAAGATCTTTTACCCGAACGGTCCGCGGTGACAGCCAACCAGGACGCGACCCCGCCCTGCGCCCGGGAAGCTCGTCCAGTTCGCAGCACCACGGACTATGCTCCCCCGGCGCAGCCGTTACTGAAGGTGGGCGTGAGCACGATCGGCGGCGCGATCCCGTTATCGTGGGCGGCCACTGCCCCGATCGGGGCAGTAGAGGTTAGCCGAAGAAGATTTCGGCTTCGGCGTAGCGCTGGGGCGGGACCAGCTTGAGCTGACTGGTGGCTTCGGCGAGCGGTACGCGGATGATATCGGTGCCGCGCAGCGCCACCATTATGCCGAACGCCTCGTCGTGCACCGCCTGGACCGCGTGCACGCCGAACCTGGTGGCCAGGACCCGGTCGAACGCCGTGGGTGTACCGCCGCGCTGGATGTGGCCGAGCACCGTGCAGCGGGCCTCCTTGCCGGTCCGCTTCTCGATCTCGTCGGCCAGCATCTGCCCCACGCCGCCCAGCCGCACGTGGCCGAACGAGTCGAGCTGCTCGTTGGTGACCGCGAGTTCCTCGCTCACCGGGTGGGCCCCCTCGGCGACCACCACGATCGGCGCATACCTGGTCTGGAACCGGTGCTGCACGTAAGCGACGACCCGCTCGATGTCGAACGGCCGCTCCGGGATGAGGATGACGTTCGCACCGCCCGCAAGCCCCGCGTGCAGCGCGATCCACCCGGCGTGCCGACCCATCACCTCGACGATCAGCACCCGGTGGTGGCTTTCCGCCGTGGTGTGCAGCCGGTCGATGGCCTCCATGGCGATGTTCACGGCCGTGTCGAAGCCGAAGGTGTAGTCGGTGGCGCCGAGGTCGTTGTCGATCGTCTTCGGCACCCCGACGACAGCGACCCCTTGCTCGCCCAGGCGGGTGGCCACGCCGAGCGTGTCCTCGCCGCCGATCACGATCAGTGCGTCGACGCCTAGCCCAGCGAGGTTGTCCTTGATCCGCTCGATGCCGTTGCGGCCGCCGGTGCCCGAGCTCTTCAGCGGGTTGGTGCGAGACGACCCGAGGATCGTGCCGCCACGCGGCAGGATGCCGCGCACCGCCTGCACGTCCAGAGGCACGGTGTCGCCCTCGAGCGGCCCTCGCCACCCGTCGCGGAACCCGACGAATTCGAGGCCGTACTCCTGCACGCCCTTGCGGACCACGGCGCGGATAACTGCATTCAAGCCGGGGCAGTCGCCGCCGCCGGTGAGGACTCCCACTCGCATGGCACTTACCATAGTGGGCCAGAGGCCCTGCGCGGATGGCTGCGGCACGACCTGAGGAAAAACTTAGTCGCGACGGCCGCTGTCATCGCCGCCATTGCCGGTCTCGCCGCCGGCCGCCAGCTCGGCCTTGGCCCGGCGGGCGTCGATGTCGACGTACTCCTGGCCGGAAAGCTTCGCGATCGCCTGCATGATCTCGTCAGTGATCTTCCGCAGCAGCTGGCCGTCAGCCTCCTGGCCGTGGTAGCGGGAGAAGTCCAGCGGCTCGCCGAACCGTACGCCCGGCCGGAACTTCGTGTTCGGCCAGTTGGTGCCCGGAGGCTGGAACTCGAACGTGTCGATCATCGCGCACGGGACCACCGGAGTGCCCGATTCGATGGCGAGCCTGGCCACGCCCGTCTTGCCCCGGTACAGGCGGCCATCCGGGCTCCGGGTGCCTTCCGGGTAGATGCCGAGCACGTGCCCGGCCGCTAGGACGCTCAAGCCGGTCCTGATGGCCTGCTCGCTCGCCGGTCCCCCGGCCCGGTCAAGGGGAATCTGGCCGACTCCGGTGAAGAAGGCCTTGCTGATCAGCCCCTTCAAGCCGCGTCCCGTGAAGTACTCCGACTTAGCCAGGAAGATCACCTTCCGCGGCACCGGCAGCGGCCCGAAGAAGTGATCGGAGAACGACAGGTGATTGCTCGCGAGGATGACCGGGCCTCGCCGGGGAACGTTCTTGACCCCCCACGCGCGGGGCCGGAAGACGATCTTCAGCGTCAGCCCGAGCGTGTACTTCGTCAGCCAGTAGAACACGGTCACATCGTCCCACGCCCCGGGGCTATTCCACAGCGTCTGTGCCTGGGGGCGGATGCGCTACGCCTCACGGGCATGCGACGATGCCTGCATGTCACCAGTGCTTTCGGGCGCATTGCTGCCGGGCGCGGAGCCGTTCGAGGCCGCGGGTGGTCCGGTTGGCGTGCTGCTGTGCCACGGCTTCACCGGCAGCCCGCAGACGCTGCGCGGCTGGGCGGACTACCTGGCCGCCCACGGCCTCACGGTCAGCCTGCCGAGGCTGCCCGGGCACGGCACCACCTGGCAGGACCTGGCCCGGACCGGCGGCGACGACTGGTACGCCGAAGTAGACGCCGCGTTCGGCAAGCTGGCGAGCCGGTGCGAGCAGACCTTCGTGTTCGGCCTTTCCATGGGCGGCTGCCTCGCGTTGCGCCTGGCCGAAACCCACGGCAACGCGGTGCGCGGTCTGGTGCTCGTCAACCCGTCGCTGGCCCCGGACACCAAGTTGTTCCTGCTCGCCCCGGTGCTCAAGCACGTGCTGCGATCGCTGCCCGGCATCGCCAGCGACATCAAGAAACCAGGCGGGCATGAGGTCGGCTATGACCGGGTGCCGGTTCGGGCCGCGGCCACGCTGCCGAAGCTCTGGGGCGTAACGGTCAAGCACCTCGGTGACGTCACCCAGCCGGTGCTCGTCTACCGCAGCAACACCGACAACGTCGTCGGGCCCGCGAGCATGCGCGCGCTGCTGGCCGGGCTGCCCGGCGGCCAGGTGACCGTGCGCGAATGCGCCGACAGCTATCATGTCGCGACGCTCGACAACGACGCCGGGGCCATCTTCGAGGGCAGCCTGAAGTTCATCCAGGATCACGCAGGGTAGCCACGCAGCCCGGCTCATCGCACCGGTGATCCGGCCGTGACACGGCGCAATATCACTCTTACATAGAGACAGTCCCATATGGTCGACGCGCGGTTTGCGACCCGCTAACTTGGGAGATGTGGAACCTCCCGCTCCGTCGCCCGAGATGGTTAACGCCTCACGCAGGCACCTGACCGAGCGCTACGCGTCCGGCGTGGATCTGTTGCTGTGGGAAACGGAAAAGCGCCTCATCCCGGATCTGGAGGCGATCAAGTCGGTGACCGAGGCGGCGGCCTCGGGACAAGCCGAGGGGTTGGACGTGGGGGCCGCCCTCGTCTTGGTGCAGGCGGCTCGCCTGGGCCTGGACCGCCTCGAAGCTGAGCTCTTCGAAGCCGCACACGCCATGGGCATGCCGCCAGAGGCGATCGCCGCGGTGCTCGAACTGCCGGATGCCGCGGCCGCGGCCAAACGGCAACGGTGGCTTGAGAGCCGGCAAGCGCTGCCGTACGCCGGCGAGCAACTGCCTTAAATACGCCTTGGGCTTAATCCTTCTGGGTTGGGCCAACAAGCACGCGTGCTCCTGAGATTTACCCTCCCGGCATCGGACCAGGGGCGACTATCGTGGAGACACGCTTCGATTCGGACATCGGTGGGGACGTGCCGGACTGGGATAACACGGAGAGCAGAGAGAGCGACGAGGACGCGGCGTGGCGTGATCTGGTCGCCAGGTTCGAGCAGCCCACGACCGCGACGGAGCCGGTTCCCTGGCCCGAGCGTGAAAACGTGCCGGGCAGATTCGGGGCCGGGGAAGCTCAAGGCGCGGGTGGGACACCTGCGTCCGAGGGGCGAGGGGCGGACGGTACCAAGGGGACGCGCGGGACTCGCGCGGGCGGGGATCCGCACGGATCGGGTGACAGCGAGGGCTCGCACGGCGCACGTCGGGACGAGGACCTCCGCGAACCTGAAGACCTGCGGAAGACAGGCCGAGACCCGGACGCGGGCGAGGAACACGGGGCGGGCGACGCAGGGGACGCGGGCGAGGCCGAGAGGGCATGGGGGGCTGACGGGGTGCGCGGGGCTGACGGGGTGCGCGGGGCGCGCGGGGTTGAGGGGATGCGCGGGGTTGACCATGAGGGGGTGCGGGGAGCTTTTGACGCGGACGGGCTGCCAGGAACATATGAACCGGATGTGATACAGGCCGCTCGGCGAGAGCGGCGAACATCCGCGCGCGGGACACGGGCACGCAAGATCCGGGCCCGCAAGGCACCGCCCCGGCCCGGGCCGGCGGACGATGAAGAGCACTACATCCCGCCCGCGCCGCCGCCGCTGCCCAAGCTGGACCCCCTCGCCAAGGGCGCCTGGGCGGCGCTGTTCGGGGGGCCGGGTTACCTGATCGTCGCCACCATGGCGGGCTGGCCGGTGCCGGGGATCGCCGCGTTCTGCGCGGTGGCCGCGTTCGTGACCGGGTTCGCCATACTCGTGCTCCGGATGACCGAGCCTGGCCCGGGCGGCCCAGACGACGGTGACGACGGTGCCGTGGTCTAAGGAGCCATGGTCTGAGAGGCCGTGGTCTGAGCAGCCGTCGTCGGAAGAGCCGTGGTCTGAGCAGCCGTCGTGGGAAGAGCCGTGGCCTGAGCAGCCGTCGTCGGAAGAGCCGTGGCCTGAGCAGCCGTCGTCTGGCTGGCCGGGCTTGCCTGACTGCTCACCCGGGCCAGGTCGGCGGCACCGACGATCCCCGCGTCCTCGCCGAGCTGCGCGACCTTGATCTCGGCGAACGGCCGGTGGCCGCGCCCGGTCAGCGCGCGCTCGAAGGCGGCCCGCGCGGGATCAATCAGCAGGTCGCCCGCCTCAGACACGCCGCCGCCGATCACGAAACAGGCCGGATCGAGGATCGCCGCCAGGTCGGCCAGCCCCTGGCCAAGCCAGCCGCCCGCGGTCTGGAAACAGCGCAGCGCGACCGGATCACCCTCGTTCGCAGCCTGGGTGATCACCGGGCCGGAAATGCCCTCGGGCACTCCCCCGCCGAGCTGCAGCAGCCGGATGGCGCCTTCCGGGGTGCGCCTGGCGAACTCGCGGGCCTCGGCGACCAGGGCGTTGCCGCTACAGTACTGCTCCCAGCAGCCCCGGTTCCCGCAGCCGCACAGCCGCCCGTCGGGCACCACGCGGACGTGGCCGGGCTCGCCTGCCATTCCCCAGCGGCCGCGGTAGAGCTCCCCGCCGATGATGATGGCGGCCCCGATGCCAGTGCCCACCGCCACCAGCATCACGTCCCGGTACCCGCGCGCGGCGCCGAACCGCGCCTCGGCCCAGGCCGAGGCGTTCGCGTCGTTCTCCACTACCACCTCGCGCCCGAGGCGCTCCTCCACCCGCTCCTTGAGCGGCTCGTCGCGCCAGGCCAGGTTGGGGGCGAACAGCATGGTCGCCTGGGCGCTGTCGACGAACCCGGCGGCACCGAGCCCGATGGCCGTGACCGGGCCACTGGCGACCCGGCGACTGGCGAGGAGTTCGGCCACCACGTCGGCGATGGCCTGCTCCGTCTGCCGCGGGCTGGCCGCCGGGGTCGATCTCTTCAGCTTGGCGATGATCCGGCCGTCTTCGTCGACAACCCCCGCCGCGACTTTGGTGCCACCGACATCAACGCCGATGGCAAGCGTCATTGACCGGTTTCCCCGCGGTCTGACGCACCGGTCCGGGGGGGCGACGCGCCAGGCCGTTCGGCTGAATGATTTTGATCTTGGGTTTTCATGACCTGCTCGAAGGCGGAGAAGGCATCCTGGACCACGGACGCCAGCACCCCGCCCGCGTCGGCCAGCCGCGCGCCGAGACCCCCCGCGCCGCCCATGCGGGCCGCCCGGGCCGCCTGGCAGACCGGGCACCACTGGCACTCCGGCGGCTCGTTGGGCGGCGGCTCGTTGGTGGCCGCGTCCCACACGTCGCCGCTGTCACGCCGTTCGGCGCCGAGCGTCCGCTTCACCTGGTCGGCGACCTGGTTCGCCATGCTGCGCGCGCCGGCCTTCATCAGCCAGCGCTGGAAGTCGGCGACGGGGTCGCCGCCCTTGGACTGGCCGCGCCCGCTGCCCGCCTGGTTACGGTTGCCTGCCTGGCCGTTGGTCCTCGTCTGACCGCTGCTTTGCGGCGGGCCACTGCTTTGCGGCGGGCCACTGCTTTCTGGCCGGCCTTCGCCTCGGGATTCCGACACCTAACGCCTCCTACCCATGATGGTACCCGCTACCACTGCAGGACAAATGGGGCGCCAGTGGCGCGGAAATGTCCCACGTTCAGGCATTCCGTGACGCCGACCCTCGTCCTGCGGGCCAGTGGCTGGTGGACGTGCCCGAAGATCGAGTACCTCGGCCGGGTGGACTTAATCGCGTCGAGCAGCGCCGTGCTGCCTTTCTCCATACGCCGGGCCACGGTGTCGTAGAGAAGTTCGGGGACAGCGGGCGGGATGTGCGTGCACAGCACGTCCACCTCGCCGACCGCCTCGATCTTGGCCCGGAACTCCTCCTCGCTCATCTCGTTCGGCGTCCGGTAGACCGATTTCAGGCCACCGCCGACGAAACCGAAGGTCCATCCATCCAGCTCGACCGTGCCGCCGTCCAGGACGCGATGTCCGGGTTTGAGATACCTATCCCACATTCTAGGGACGTCCACGTTGCCGTAGGTCAGGTACGCGGGTTCGGGGAGGGCGCCGAACAGCTCGGCGTACTGCCTGGCCATCGCCGCCTCGAACAGAGTGCTCCGGCTCTCGGGCCGGTCCGCGAGCAGGTGGGCCGAGAACTCCCTGGCCTCGTCGAACTTCTTCGCGGTGCGCAGCTCGACGTACTTACTCGCCGCCTGCTGGCCGAACAAGTCGGCGAAGATGCCCTGGCCGTGGTCGGCGTAGTCGAGGAACAGGAGCAGGTCGCCCAGGCAGATCAGCGCGTCGGCGCCGTCGGCCGCCCGGGCCAGCGCATCCGTGCGGCCGTGTACGTCGCTCACCACGTGGACTCGCATGTCACCACGGTAAGCCGGCCGGGCGGCAAGATCGTAACCAGGAAAAGACTGGCAGGCCCTCTAAGCTGATACTGCCAAGTAGCTACCTCACTGGAGAGATGCCGTGCGCGAATTCAGCCTTCCGGCCCTGGCCGAGATCCCCGCGACCGCGAATCTCGCCAGCGCCGTCTTCCGCCGGGCCGCGGAACAGCCGCAGGCGGTGGTGCTGCGTCGTCCCGGCGCCCCGGGGGTCCCTGAGGGCTCTTCGGGCTCTTGGGTCTGGGCCGATGTGACCGCGAGCCAGTTCAAGGACGAGGTCGTCGCGCTGGCCAAGGGGCTGGTCGCGGCGGGCATCGAAGCCGGGGACCGGGTCGCGCTGATGTCGCGCACCCGGTACGAGTGGACGCTGATCGACTACGCCATCTGGACCGCGGGCGCGGTGACAGTGCCGGTCTACGAGACCTCCTCCGCCGAGCAGGCCGAATGGATCCTCAGCGATTCCGGCGCGCGGGCCTGCTTCGTCGAGACGGCCGGCCACGAGGACACGATCGGCAGCTTCCGGGACCGGGTCCCGGCGCTTGAGCACCTCTGGCGGATCGAACCCGGCGCCGCGCTGGACGCGCTGCGCGCGGCGCGCGCGGACGTCAGCGATGAGGTCATCACCGAGCGCGCCACCGCGGCCAAGGCAACCGACCTGGCCACGATCATCTACACTTCGGGCACCACCGGGCGGCCCAAGGGCTGCGAGCTGACCCACGAGAACCTGCTCGCCGATGTGCGCAACGCCTTCCTCGGGCCGCTGACCATCATGACCGCGGCCGACAACCCGGGCACCCTGCTGTTCCTGCCGCTCGCGCACGTCTTCGCCCGGATCATCGAGGTGGGCTGCATCGAGGGCGGCATCGTGCTCGGGCACTGCGGGGACCTGAACGCGCTGCTGCCCGCACTGGCCTCGTTCCGGCCCACGTTCATCCTGGCGGTGCCGAGGGTGTTCGAGAAGGTGTACAACGGCGCCGAGCAGAAGGCGGTCAGCGAGAAGAAGGGTGCGATCTTCGGCCGCGCGGCCCAGGTCGCGATCGCGTACAGCCGGGCGCTTGACGCTCCGGGCGGTCGGCCGCCGTTCGGGCTGCGGATCCAGCACGCACTGTTCGACCGGCTGGTCTATGGCAAGCTGCGGGCCGCGCTCGGCGGCCGGGCGCAGTACGCCGTCTCCGGCGGCGCCGCGCTCAACGAACGGCTCGGCCACTTCTTCCGCGGCGTCGGCGTCACCGTGCTCGAGGGGTGGGGCCTGACCGAGACGACCGCCGCGGCCACCGTCAACCGGCCGGACCGGAACAAGATCGGCACCGTCGGGCTGCCACTGCCCGGCGTCGCGATCAAGATCGACGAGGACGGCGAGATCCTGATCAGCGGTAAGAGCGTCTCCCCTGGCTACTGGCACAACGAGGCGGCCACCAAGGAGGCCTTCACCGAGGACGGCTGGTTCCGCACCGGCGACGTCGGAGAGCTTGACGAGGAAGGCTTCCTGAGCATCACCGGGCGGAAGAAGGAGATGATCGTCACCGCCGGCGGCAAGAACGTGGCGCCCGCGGTGCTCGAGGACCGGCTCCGCAGCCACGCCCTGATCAGCCAGTGCATGGTGGTCGGGGACGGCAAGCCGTTCATCGCCGCGCTGATCACGCTGGACCCCGAGGCGCTCGGGCCGTGGAAGGAACAGCACGGCAAGCCGGCCGACGCCACCGTCGCGTCGCTGCGGGAGGACCCGGATCTCGTCGCCGCCGTGCAGGCCGCCGTGGACGACGCCAACCAGGCGGTCTCCCGGGCGGAGTCCATCAGGAAGTTCCGGATCCTCGACGGCGACTTCACCCAGGAGAGCGGCCAGCTCACCGTCAAGCTCGGGATTCGCCGGAGCGTGCTCCTCAAGGACCTCGCCGCCGATATCGATGCGCTGTACTCCTGAGGCTGTGATCCTGAGGTTGCCGAACTCGGTGTCAGGCGACGAGCCGGCCGCGCGGCCGCTGGGCGGCGGTCGGCTCGTGCAGCAGCCCGCTCGAGGTCCTGAACAAGAATTCGGCGTACGTGTCGGGCGCCTTGTCCTGGCGGTCCGTCAGGTAGCTGTCGGGGCTCGTCCTGATCGCGAAGGCCCGGCGCTGGGCGTAGTTGCACTCGTCGACGACAGCGGCGATGCGCCGGGCGGTCCGGGCTAGCGGAGACCGGGCCAGCGCGGAGGTCAGCCGGGCCAGCGCCGTGGTGTGCCGTGTCATGATCGTCGTTCCTCCTCGATGGTCCGGCCGTCACGTCGGCCGTTCACTATCAAGTTTCGTGCTAAGGCCCCCCGGACCGCGTCGGAGGAAATGCCTATCTTGCCTGCTTAGAGGGGCCTTAGACAGGTCCGAGCCGGTCTTAGGCGCAGGCGTGGGCCTTAGCTGTGGGCCTTAGCTGTGGGCCTTGGCTGTGGGCCTTGGCTGTGGGCCTTGGCTGTGGGCCTTGGCTGTGGGCCTTGGCTGTGGGCCTTGGCTGTGGGCCTTGGCTGGAATCAGACCCTCAAGAACCGGTCAAGATCGCGGACAGGCGGGCGGCGGAGAGCTCCTCGCGCCACTCCCGGTCCACCCACGCCAGGCCCTTCTGCCCCATGGCCCTGGCCTTCGCGGGATCGCAGAGCAACCCGTTGATACACGCCGCGACGCCGGGCACGTCGTTGACGACGTAGCCGGTCTCGCCGTCGAGTATGGCGTCCGGGGCCCCGCCCGAGTCACCGCCGATCACCGCCAGGCCGGTGGCCGACGCCTCCAGGTAGACGATGCCGAGACCCTCGACGTCCAGCCCGGCCCGGCGAGTGCGGCAGGGCATCGCGAACACGTTCGCCGCGTCATAGTAGCCGGGGAGTTCGGGCCACGGGACCGGTCCGGTGAAGACGACGTCGTCGCTGACGCCGAGGCGCTGGGCCAGGCGCTTGAGCCTGGGTGCGTAGGGGCCATCGCCGACGAGCAGCAGCGCCGCGTCGCTGACCTGCGCTTTTATCTGCGGCCAGGCCCTGATCAGGGTGTCCTGGCCCTTGCGCGGAACCATCCTGGACACGCAGACCACCACCGGCCGGCTCGTCAGTCCCAGCCGTTCCCGGACCGGGGCGCCGCCCGCGCCGGGACGGAAGAATGTCACGTCCACGCCGGGCGCCAGCCGGACCATCCGGCTCGCGGCCTTCGGCGAAAGCGCGCGGGCCAGCCGCACCCGGAAGTACTCGCCCAGGTACGTCACCACGTCCACCTCGTCGCCGATGCGGCGCAGCAGGGTGCGGGCGCCGGGCAGCGCGGCCCAGCCCGCCTCGTGACCGTGCGTGAGCGCGACCGCCCTGGTCACCCCCGCCTTACGCAGTGCGGGCGTGATGAGGCCAAGCGGCGCCGCCGCGCCGAAAAGGACGGTGTCGCAGCCGTGTTTCCGGGCGATGGCCACGGCGCGGCGCGAGACGCCGGGCACCGGCAGCATCAGCGAGGTCGGGTGCCTGATGACCGGGAAGGGCTGCCGCGCGTCGAATTCCGCCGCGCCCTTCCAGGCCGGCGCGTAGACGGTAACCGTGCCCTCGGGCAGCCCGGTGGCCAGCGCGTGCACGAACGACTGGATGCCGCCGCGACGGGGCGGGAAGTCGTTGGTGACGATCAGCGTGCTAGGCACCGGATGAGTGTATAGGTGGCCGGTCCTGGGCCTAGTTACCCGGCGGGGCGGGCGGTGCTCCGGTGCTCGTGCCCGCGATGGCATCGGCCAGGCGTTCGGCCTTCTTCTTCTCGTGCTCGCCGTAGACCAGCGTCCAGATGGACAGGGACACCGCGAAGACGTAGGGCACCACCTTGGAGAAGATCAGGGCCGATGACGTCAAGCCGCCGGTCGACCAGGACGCCGATGGCGATGCCCAGGGCCGGGAGCACGCCGCTGATCACTAGCGACGCCACGGCGCCCGTCCCGGCCGAGCGCAGCAGGGCGAAGGCAAGCAGCGGCCCGCCGAGATCGAAGACGAGGATCATCACCACCTGGCGCATGCGGCTGAGCGGCAAGTGCGGGCGGTGCGGGCGGCCGGCTGGCCGATGGTGATCACGGGGTGCCGGGTCAGGGAGACTTCCGGGCTGCCCGTCATCGTCCACGCGATAAGGCTAGGCAACCGGTGGCGGTACTGGGTCCGGCGGGGCACTACTACGAGGACCACGGCCGTTTCAAGATCGTTAAATGCCCCGTCGGCCTTGTCAGGCGGCGGCCAGCCGCGGCGTGAAGGCTGCCCAGGTCCGGCCGGAGTCGGTGGTCAGGTACATGGCGGGCGGTGATGATCCCTTCGCATCGGCGCCGAGGGCCCAGGCGAACCCGGTCCGCGCGCTGACGAAGTCGAAATTGGTCCCGAGCTGGGTGAAGGAGCGGCCCTGCGGGACCGCCGTCCAGGTCCGGCCGCCGTTTGCCGTGGTGTAGAACACGTGCCCGATGACTCCCTGCGGGCCGGCGGAGACGAGCATGCCGCTGAGCGGGCTGAAGAACTGGATCCGCGGGTCCTCCCCGGCGCCTGACGGCAGCGGTTCACTCCGCCAGGTCACCCCGAGATCCTGGCTGACCAGGAAATACGGTGCCCCGGACGCACGGTCGATGACCAGGAACCCGGTCCGGCCGGCGAACTGCGGACCGGATACCTCACACCCGTAGGTGCTGCAGGAGCTGGCCGCGACCGGCAGCACCTGCGAGGCCCAGGTGACGCCGCCGTCACGGCTGACCAGGAGCGCGTCCGACAGGAAGTTACAGGCACCGCTCAGGTAGCCAACGGACGCGGTAGCGAACGCGAGCCCCGCCTTATCGCAGGAGACGGGCAGGCCGTTGCTCCCGGTCCCGGCCTGCGGGGTCCCGGCGACGAGTGACCAGCGAAGTCCCGCGTCGCTGGTGCGGTACAGCTGGACGGGTTCCTGCCCCATCGAGCCGCCGTAGGCGATCAGGAGCCAGCCGCGTTCCGGTCCGGCGACGCTGAGGAAATCGGCGTAGCCGGAAACCTTCAGCGGCGCCGGCTCGGTCCAGGTCCGCCCGCCGTTGACCGTCGTGAACACCTCGGTAAGGTGCACCGGCGAGCTGTCCGTAGTCGCAGCGGTCACCGCCAGCCAGGCGCTCTGACCATCGAGTGCGTGCAGCACGACCGCCGCGCCGGGCGTCGCCAGCAGCGCGCGTGCCGCCGGCGGTGTGACGGAGGTCCAGGTGCGCGCGCCATCGGTAGTGCGAGCGGGCGCCAGATAACCGTCATCGGCTACGGCAGGACTCTGCGTCCAGCGCAGCGCCCAGCCGGTACTGGCCGAGGTCATCTGCAGCGAATCCAGCCAGATCGCGGCCGCGGCCTGCGACCCGGACGCTGCCGGCCGCCCGGATGGCGCTGACGACCCGGACGCTGCCGGCGGCTGGGCAGCTGACGGGCCGCGCGCGGGCAGGGTGCCGCAGCCAGCCACCAGCAAGACGGTGGCCAGCGGGACGGTGGCCAGCGCGTACACTGCCTTGTTCTGCCCCCAGAGTTTCACCATGCCTCACCCTCCAGGTGCACCCGCGGGCGCCAGGTAAGGCTTGCGCGCCCGCCTGAATGTTGAGACTGCCGACGGCATCAGCTGGTTGGGAATGATGAACGGCGAACTGCTGAGCCGTGCGGGTGCCTGCGAACCGGAGCCGGGCAGGATGAGGCCGCCAGGATCAGCACCGCGCCGCCGGCCTGCTGGCGCATCAGCCTGTCACGGAAGAGCAGCAGCCCGCCGGTCAGCGGGAGGACCGGATGCCCGCTTCAGGCGGCGGCGGTCACCGCGACCTGGCCGACCCGGTCGCCGCTAGGGAAGAAGACACGCCCGCCGGCGTCGGGCCCCAGCCAGCACGGCCGTTTCAAGACCATGATGTGAGTCCGAGGATGGTGAAGGGCCGGTCCATGGAGCGGCTGGCCCAGCGGGTGGCTTCGGTGGTGTCGTGCCGCCCGGCCAGGTGGAGGGCTCCGATGGCGAGGTTCCTGAGCGCGGCCATGGCCCGCGGCCCGGAGCGGGTGCGGACCTGGGACTGATCTTCACGATAGAGGGTGTCGCGCAGCCAGTGCAGGGACTCGATCGCCCATTGCCCGCGGACGAGCCCGGCCAGACAGCGGGGTCAGCGCGGGTGGCGTCCAGGCTGGTGACGCCGAGCGCGACGACGTCGGACAGGGGCGTGCCGTCTAGGGCGGTGACGTGCCGCTCGATCAGTGGCACTCTGCCCGCCAGATCATCCGCGAGCCGGGATATCAGCCGCGCATCCGGCACAGGGCGGCCACTGGCAATGGCACAATCGAGCATGGCGAGGCTCCGGCCGGCGAGGGTCTGTAGGAAGACACCTCGTATTACCGAGGCTTCGCCTCACTTCATGATCAGGTACACCGGACCGATACCAGATCACGACATCACATCACATCACGTCAGCCGGGAACAACCAGCGCAGGCTCCCAGAAGAATCTTGAAACGACCGTGCTACGAGGCCACGGCCGCGGTTACGGTGGCTCGTTTACGGTGGCGCGGTTACGGGCGCAGCACTCCGTCGAGGGTACTGGCGTACCAGGACGTGCTTTCGGGAATTTTCTCCACGTTCATCCCGGTCTGCGGCGCGTCGATGATGTAGCCGCCGCCAACGTACATGGCCACGTGGCCCTCGCCGTTGTAGACCAGTATGTCACCTGGCTGCATGGCGGAGACGGGGACGTGCGGCAGCCCGGCCCACTGCCCATAGCTGTCGCGCGGTATCTGCACGCCCGCGTACGCCCACGCGGCCTGGACCAGCCCGGAGCAGTCGAACCCCATATGGCACGGACCGGTGCCGCCGTACACGTAGGGGCAGCCGAGCTGGCTGTAGGCGAAGGCGACCGCCTTTCCCGCCTGGGTCGTGGTCGGACCGGTGTACTGCTGGGGCGCGGAAGTGCCGTTGGCGCCGATCGAGTTGCTGACCACCGTCTGCTGCTGCGGCACGGTCAAGCTGGCCAGCGTCGCCTTCTCGGTCGCGATGAGCTTGCCCAGGGAGTCCTTGTGGCCAGCGAGCTGGCTCTTGAGGGTCGCGATCCCGGCCTCGGTGCGCTGCATCTCCTGCTCGACGCCGGCCAGCTGGCTGGCGTCGGTGAGAAGCTGCCGCGTCTGGGCGTTCCGGGTGCCAGAGAGCTCCATCAGCAGCGAGCCTTGCTGCAGGACGACCGAGGGGTTACCCGAGGTAAGCAGGCCCGCGATCGATGTGGCCCCGGTGTCCTCGAACGCCGCGGCGGCGTTCTGCGCCACGCTGGCCTGGGCCGCCTGGAACTGAGCATTGGCGTGGTTCAGGTGCGCGCGAACCTGGGACAGCCTCGACTGCGCAGCGGAAAGCTGCTGGCTGGCCTGGTCGAGCTGCTGGCTGACCTTGTCGAACTGCGACGTGAGCTGGTTGATCCGGGCCTGCACCTGGTCAACGGTCGGTTGCGGAGCAGCCACGGCGCCAGAGGCGAAGACCGCAAGGCCGCCGACCGCAACTAGCCCAGTCGCGATCGCGACACCGCGGCGAATCCGGGACGTGCCGCCCGCTAGCCGCGTACCCACGTACCTACCACACTCCCAAGTCGTCCCATTTACCTGCGCGTTCGCCCTGGTCCTCGACCCTGGTTAACCGCCAGGCAACATTGGGGCCAGCGTAGTGAAGCGAAAAGGGCGATTCAACCGATTCCCCTAATTCCAACTACTCCATTACGATGCCGCGATTCACCCGCAGGAACGAGGTCGCTACGCTACCATCACGAGGCTTTCTTGTCAGGGATGACCCGTTGAATCCAGGCTCGCGCCCCAGCCAGAACGGTTGAGCCGGCCAGCGAGAGCCGAAGTGGAGGGACCATGCCCGCATCCGCGAGAACGCCGAGCGCCTTCACCTCCGCCTCGTCGAGATAGCCGGGCGCCTCCGCGGGGAAGCCTGCCGCCCTCCGCGGCTCAAGGGCGGTAACAACGCAATCCCGGCAGCCCGTGCCGCGCATCTCGCAACGGCCGCAATCAATCTCCACGACGCCTCCCATGCATTCCGTGAATGGACGGTCACACGTTAACGGGGCCCTCTGACATTTCCGCGGGTGCGCGTGTCGTGGGGCTGGTGGGACACACGCGGCAGTTAGGGCGCCGTGGCGGCTGCGACGAACGGGACATCAGGGTCTATCGGGGGCGTTCGCTTGGTCAGCAGCGGGCGGCAGACGGCCGCAGACGGTTGATCAGCAGCTGGCGACCAGCGGCCGTAGACGGCGCCGCTGCACCACGCGCCCCAGCGCTCACAAGCCCCATGATCGTAGTAGTTACACCCGGAATCCGGGGGGTAACTACTCACGATG